>Ga0209136_1001506_pt1 | contig 15193 bp, 10 predicted proteins | sample SaaInl0LU_22_DNA_FD_184640 | JGI IMG/M metagenome (GOLD analysis project Ga0209136, IMG submission 184640) | Marine microbial communities from expanding oxygen minimum zones in the Saanich Inlet - ESP_90LU_22_DNA (SPAdes) (version 2) | ecosystem: Environmental > Aquatic > Marine > Intertidal... | reverse complement strand
TCAAGCATCGCAAAGAGGTTCCAAGAGCGCATGATCGCAGCCTATAAAGCTGTAAAGGTGGGGCGCGGCAGTGATCCTGCAAGCACAATGGGCTCTCTCATTGATCTTCCCAGCCAACAGCGCATTTTGCGGTTGATTGAGCAGGCTGGCGACGAAGGTCGCATGATCCTGCAAGGCGGTTGGGACGGCGCCGGGGCGTTTTTGACGCCAACCTTGTTTGGCATAGAGGACGTAACCTCTGCCCTCGTTCAGGAGGAACTCTTCGGCCCAATCGTGTCGCTTGAAACATTTGAAGACGAGGCAGAAGCCATTCACAAAGCCAACGCAACGCCCTATGGTTTGGCGGCCTCCGTCTTCACCAAGGATGGAGCCCGCGCGCTCAGGATTAGCCGCGCGATCAGATCGGGCACAGTATGGGTCAACTCGCATTTACGACTTTTTGCCGAAGCGGAAACAGGTGGATACGGTCAGTCTGGTTTGGGACGTTTGCACGGACCTGAAGGCATGCACGATTTCTTAGAAACCAAACATATCTATCTTGAACCCGGACAGGTGTAGCTCCCATGTATGAAGTGATAATAAATGGCGGCGGTCCCGTTGGTACCGGCCTCGCGATTGATCTAGGCCAACGTGGCCTACGTGTCGCCTTGGTCGAAAAATATCCCAAACCCCAGCCTGTGCCGAAGGGACAGAACCTGACCCAGCGCACAATGGAACATTTTCGCAGTTGGCACTGCGAAGATGCGCTGCGTGCGGCGCATCCCATTCCGGAGGGCGGTGGTATTGGTGGGATGACCTGTTACGGCACACTTATGACGGACCACCACTATGATTGGCTAAACCGTTCAAAAGTGAAAGACTACTACGCCTGCGCGAACGCGCGTCTACCGCAATATGAAACGGAGGCAGTTCTACGCGACCGCGCGGCCGAAATAGACGGAATCGACGTGCTCTATGGTTGGCAAGGCGATGACTTCAAACAAGATGATACCGGGGTCTCATTGCGCGTGTCCGAACGCCACGGTGAGGGTCAAAAGACCCTGCGCGGTGCCTATCTTGTCGGGTGCGATGGCGCCAAATCAATCGTCCGTAGGAACAGCGGTATTAGTGAGACCGCGACCGAACACGGCAAGCTGATGTCACTTTTAGTTTTTCAATCAGAAGAACTCGATCAACTGCTCAAGCGTTATCCCGGCAAGGCTTTCTACAACGTCCTACACCCTGACTTTGAAGGCTATTGGCAATTTTTTGGACGTGTCGATCATGGGTTGAGTTGGTTTTTTCACGCTCCTGTGCCGCTTGGTACGACTGCGGAGAATTTTGATTTCAGCGGGATGTTGACTAAGGCGGTTGGACAAGAGTTCTCTTTCGACATTGGCTACATTGGCTTTTGGGATCTGCGCGTGACCGTTGCCGACACCTATCGTGCTAACCGTGTTTTCGTAGCGGGTGACGCGGCTCATTCTCATCCCCCCTATGGTGGCTATGGCATAAACCTGGGCTTTGAGGACGCGCGCAATTTGGCTTGGAAACTTGTCGCAAACCTGCAAGGCTGGGGCGGCCCTGGCCTGCTGGACAGCTACTCGGGGGAACGACAGCCTGTATTCGCAACAACCGCAGCCGAGTTTATTGAGCGCTTTATCACAGAAGACCGTGATTTCTTGGCGACGCACAGCCCTTCTGATCCCAATTTCGCCGAGCTTTGGCAAGGGCGCAACCAAGATGCGGACGAAGTCATGGCCTTCGCACCAAACTATGAAGGATCTTCAATTATAGGCGGAAGCGGCCGCCCTTCTGCGCGCGGGAACCACCAATTCACGGCACGCGCTGGTCACCATTTGGCACCCGCAACATTGGCCGATGGAACTCAAGTTTATGACGCCTTTGGCTCTGGCTTTACTTTGCTCACGACCATAGGCAGCGCGGGATTTGACACGGCGGCGGGAACGCTTGGGGTGCCGTTGCAAGTACTTGAAATGTCACAAGAGGCGGCGGATAGATACCAAAGCCCAATGGTCTTAGTCCGTCCAGACCAATTCGTTGCCTGGGCAGGATCCAGCTGTGATCCGACGTTTGCACTTAAGCGAGCTATCGGTGCGAATTAGGCAAAAGGAAAGCTTGTCCAACCTCTAATTTATGTACCATTTTTTAATAAAGACCTCAGCATAACCCAGCCGCCACGCCAAAACATTATGCCCGGTGGCAACACCGGGCTGCGCCCGGCAGGCGCAGGCCTCATTTCATGTTGAAATGGCGTTATGCAGACGTCTTTAATAGGGTGTTGTCCGAGGAATTCTGACAACATCACTGATTGCATTGAAATTTTGGTAGCGGCACAGGGACTTGAACCCCAGACACGCGGATTATGATGAAATGCGGTATAATTTAAACAAATAAAAACACATATTTACAACACCATCATCATGATGTGCTAATAACTGCGCTAAAGCTTAACGCAGAGAGTGCAGAAACTCCCTGTTCAACACTCACAATCTGCCTCAAAATCTGTGATACGTCCAGCAAATCATGTTGCGATAAACACCTATAAAGCCGCCTTGCCCGCTTCAAGTGGTTTTATCTAATGGTGCCTAAATGCAGAACTTATGTTAAATTATGGAAAAATGAAGGCAAGATTATGCCGTGAATTACGAATTACGATTTGTTCGAAAGGCAAAAAATGGCTTATTATCGAAAGAAGAATTAAATTTATGGCCAACATTCGGAAAGTATCTCTTTCATAGCACAAGGCGGGCAAAAACACCGCCGAAACGAGCAGAAATCGACCTAAGGCTTTCTTTACTCCCGGGGGAGCCTTTGTTTTTTCTAAACAGATACTGAGCTAAACATGTCTCAAATGAAATGGCATAAAGCTATTAAAGCAAAATGCGTTTTTTTTTAAAGCTCGAATTTCTTCGACCATTTTTAGTGTGGCTTCAAATCTCGATCCATCTAGCGGGATGTCTTGACTGGAAAACCAAGCTATCGACATCTTTTTAATTGGGTCTACAAACAATTGGGGGCTAGACATTTGCGGATTGCACGCTTGATGTCTTTGACGTTCTTCTCACTAGGGCTCTTCGTTGTCTTTCCATTGACCACTCCTCAGCGATTACTATGAGCCAGAAACACTCTCTTAGCAAACAACGCTATTTGGACCCACAGGCGCTGACGTTAGACAGCGCATCGGTTCAGGCTGCGCCAACAATCCGATGCGAGTTCTCATTCGTTTGACAGCAACCAGTATCTAATAAAAAATAAGCGCGTATCAAATCTTAATTCCTGTGCCTACCAACAAAACAATTAATCCATTTTTTTTGAAATCGCCCATTACTACATAATCCACACTAAGGCCAATGATAGCATTGGCATCCAGCCTAATTGCCTTAGCCTTAAGCTCTAGCATGGCAATTTCGATTGCTTGTTGTAGAAAATCGGATTTTTTTTCTTGTTTTTTAAACAAAAAATTCCATAAACGTTTTAGAACTGGAGCTGATTTGAATTCATAATGAAAATCAGTTGTTACAACCCCACAGCGTGCCTTTATTCTTAAATTTATGGTGCTTTCCGTTGTAACCAACATGTCCTGAAACTTATTGAACACATTTTCAGTGGATCGTTGAATTGTGGAAATGCCTGGATCTTTGGCGGTGATTATTTTAGTTTGCACTCGATGCTTTACATGGCACGTGATGCACAGGCCGTTGTACTGCGAAGCAGCCTGACTTTCAGCATAACCCATCGAAATAGAGCACTCACGACATTTTGCCAAATTCTTTATCCCCTAGCTGGCATTGAAGTATGTAGACTTTTGTAAATAAGATTCATGTGTTTAACAAAAGGTTTCATCCTCTAGAAGTAGTATAAATCTATCGGGTCATTTTTTCAATCATATCAGAGTTAGTTTGCATCATTCTTGCTGATCCATTAAATTGTTGTTGTGCCCGGATCATGTTTGTCATTTCCGTTGTGATATCAACATTAGAACCCTCAACATAGCCGGTCTCTAAATTGCCAAAACCTGATGAGTTTGGAATACCAATAAAAAATTTACCTGCGAGAGCCGAAGGCAAATATTTACCATCACCTAATTGTTTCAAACTGTTTGGATTTGAAAAGATAGAAAGTGGAATGGTTCCTACGACCGTATCGTCACCCCGCCCAAATGCAGCTAGAATATTGCCATTGCTTTCAATTCTAATGCTTGAAAGCGGCTCTTCGTTTTCTTCAATCGGAACCTGAATTTTTTCTAGTGCAGCCGCATCCAATTCTTCCAGATCTGCAGTGACACCGCCTACAGCAGGCAAGCCCAGAACAAAATCTCCATCTTGTGAGACTAAGAATCCTTCAGAATCAAGAGAAAAGGCTCCGTTTCGTGTTAACTGAAAACCTAATTCACCTTCTGCTAGCTCAACGTCTGCATCTGCAGGGCGCTCAGTCATAAAATATCCGTTACCCACAATCGCGGTATCTAACGCACCGCCCATTTCGATTAAGGCACCTTGTGCATCACTACGCCTTGTATGTTCAGCATTTGCACCATTACCAACAAGCGCTCTCTCGACGCCCCCTACAGTTCTACCAATGTAGAATTCGGAAAACGAAACAGAACTTTTTTTGTACCCTATAGAATTTGAATTGGAAATATTATTTGAAATCATTGACAGCTCCTGCATTGCAGTATCCATGCCAGACTTAATTATAGAAAACATTACTGAAGCTCCTCTTTTGCTAATTATCAGCAATTTTTATGCCAGAGTTATTTAAAATATTAGGCTCTTCAATTACGATACAAATGTATGAAGGACTATCCCATGAAATCGAACAAATTCTTACTACTTAGTCGAGAAAATGTTGCTTGCGCAGCCTCTTTGTTTGTCAACAATTCCTGAAGGTTTGTAAGTAACTCTGCCATATCTGCATCTTCAATCTTTGAAATATCTTCATTTAAATCAATGAGAGTGTTTTGCGTGCTATCTACAAAGTTTTGAGCTGTACTGGAAGCCACACCCAACTCAGTACTTTTTGATATGAAATGTTCAAAAACATTATGCAGTTTATTTTCAATGGCCAAATTAGATAGTGAATGTGGCAAAATGATTTCATCACTTACATTTGAGCCAACTGTCTTTTGTACCCCAATCGATTGATCTGTTGTATTGGGCAAATCGGTAACAAAATTTGAAATTTTTAGGTCGATACCATTTCCAGAAAGTCTGATTTTATTAGCTGAAGATACCACTGCAGTTATACCTGAGGCAGAAGTATGTTCGTTTATAGCAGCAGCTAGCCCGTTAAAATCGTTTCCATAAACATGAGCTTCAATATTATAAATTGCGCCATTAGATGAAAGATCAAATTTATATTCGTTCATTTGTCCTGAAGCAGGAAGTACTACGTCCACAGCTGTTCCGTTTGACAGCAAATTTGAAGATACTCCTGATGAAATGTTATGATCTAGGCTTCTAGAAAATTCATCAAGAGCCTCAAATATAGAAAATTTTTCACTACCTGTACCTGCTGAAAGAAAAACTTCTGTACCAGAAAAGTTCTGTCTCAAATGGCTATTACGCGAAACTTGCAAAGTTTTGTTCACAGCCGAACCTACGTAGTTAACTTCACCTAAATTATTAACCTCAAAAGGCTTATCTACCACTGATGTGCCAGAAAAATACCCGTTTCCAAGAGCATCTTTTCCATTTGCAATACTCAGCATTTCTTCTTTGATACTAGAAATTTCAATTTGGAACAATTTTCTTTCTTCAGAAGTCAGAAAACCATTTGAAGTCTCAACATGCATTTCTTTCAAACGCACCGAAGCATTCTGCAATCGTTCAAAACTTATATTAATTCTCTCAAGATCAGAAACTATCTGTTCGGCATTACTCTTGAACTGAGTGATCTCGAGTTTGTGTTCTTCCGATGCATTTAAGAGCGATATGTCTTGAATATCATGCTTTAATGATAAAGATTTTTTTCCCGTACTTACCTGAACTTGAAGATCACTAACCTCATTATTCAAGCGTGAAAAAAGATCTATATTTTTTTGATAAAATCCAGAAGTAGATATCGTCATATTATTCAACTCCCACTACATTGATCGCAATAAGGTGTCTAGTAATTCACGAGCTGTAGTTAGCACCCGAGCGAGCGCCTGATAGGCCTGCTGTTGCTCCATTAGGCGTGCAGCTTCAGTATCGAGGTCAACACCTGTGAATTCATTTTTAATATCCACGGCCAATTGATAAGCTACTTCGTTACTCTCTAACGTTTGTTGATTAGCCTGAATTTCTGCTCCTGTGCTAGACACAATGTTACCAAAAATTTCTGCATATCCACCAACACCGCTTTGCCTATCCTTTAACGACGTGTCTAACATATTATTTAGATTGCTCGCATCGTCGACATTCGTTGACACTAAGACCTTATAAACGTCACCACCCGCTACAGCACCATCAAAGTCCAGTGACAGCCCCTGAAACGTTGTGCTATTATCGCTAACAATTGAGCGCGTCCCAACAATATGCCCGGATTGAAAATCATAAATATCGATACTTGTTGGATCCGCTGTGTTAACCTCGATCGAATATTCTCTTGTCTCGCTTGCCGTTGCAGTCTTCACTTCTCCAATAGCCAATGGATTGCGAGTGCCACTTGAAATAAAAATTAAATCTTCACCACGCATTCCATCAATTGACAAAACTTCACTGGCCAAAGAATTTACTGCCACATTAGACGTAACCCTTTGATCTCCAACATTTGAAATTCTCAAGCCTTCATTAGAAGCTATGAGCTGTGCCGATATCGTAGAAATGCCATAATTCTTGGAGACTGCATTAGATTTTATTCTTATATTCTTATCCCTGGCAGGATCGTCATTTACCACCACTTTTACACGAATTTGTGTTGCTACATTTGGGTTCACTTCCGTGGAAAAAGACATCCAGGATGGTAGAGAACCAGACGTTAAGGCTACGGTATTGTTCGTCGTATCAAAGGAGAAATCATATTCTGTGTCCCCAATCATCACGGAACCGATGTCATTGTTACTGGCAATAGTTTGCTCAAAATACTTAGAATATATTTCAGTTTTGGATGTATTTGAAATGTGAAAATCAGCGGCCGTTTGGCTGGTATTGGAAGACGAATAGGTGATCCCATGCCCACTGACAACACCATTATTAGCCGTTGCAGTTAGACGGATTCCAGAGCCATCCAATTCAAAATTCATTGTTAAACGATCTGCTTCAGGCCCAGTCACAACAAATTTTGAACTCGAAATGAGCTCCGAAAGGCCTGCTGAACCGGAATAAATGTTAGCGCCGACAATAACATTAGTACCTTGGACTTGGACGTCGTCATCTATGTTTAATGTGGCGGTATATGTTTGCTCACCTATAGAAAACTGAATCTGCGATCCATCGCTGGGAAACCCATCAGTTAAGTCAAACGTGTCACCATAAAATACGGTAGATGTAGCCATATTTCGAAAATTTGAGGCCAGTTTACTAGAGATTACACCGGTAGAAAATTCATCAGCTTTCTGAGGCAAAAAACTACTTTGTAAATTTCCAGAAACTGGGTCAGATAAAGTTAAGCTGTATTTTGATGCGGAAGATACAACATTAATATTACTTGCATCTGCATACCCACTGTCCAATTTATAATTTGCGTAAAAACTAATATCAGTATGGTCATTTTCGATGTCAAAACTTTTACTGGCAAACCCCATATCAAAGGCTGAATTAGTGCTGTTTAAATTGTTACCATTGTAGCTAGCCGTGAAGTCAGAGGTGCTTTTCATCTGCACATTTCCACCGATGACCAGGTGCTGCCCATCAGAAAGTGTCTTGGAATTTGTTAGCATTCTATCACCAAATCGATCTAACTGATTTACTGAAATCCCAACACCGCTGCCTAAATTTAAAGTTTTCAATGCGATATCGCCAGCGTCAACATGCTCTAAGATAACGCCAGAATTTCCACTCGAATAGGCTTTCACCCCAGTCGTGTCTGAAAACGAGTTGATTTGACTTATTAAGCCAGCATGTGAACCATTTGATACGGTTGTACTAATTTGCACTGTAGATAGGTTGTTTCCAACCAACTCAAATTCCACTAGGCCATTTGCAATTCCGGATAATTCAACCAAATTGGAAGCAGTGGCACTTATTCCCAAACTGCTAAGACCCGTTGATAGGTTTTCAGCAATTTGCCCCGCCATCATACCGCTTTCAAAGGTAACGCTGGCACTTCGGCCGCTAGCGGTTGTTACCGAAACAGGACCAGCCAGTTGTGTTCGATTTGTTGGAAAGGCATTAGAGGCATATACGGCAACGTTATTATTAATACTGTCAGGAAAACCTGCGCCAGATAAAGAAATGACATCTAGACCTTCAGTTGTCTTTCTAGTGACATTAGCACCCGAAAAGCCTGCATTCGATGATGTTGGCAAATAATTCGCTCTATAAATTGCGTCGCTTGAAAATCCATTTTCTTGTGTCAGGTAATTGGTTACTTCATCCTGGCTTAATGTCTTTCCGGAAATTTGTATGCCTTCTTTGGTAAATATGCTCAAGTCAGACAGGCCCGTATCCTCGCTGGCCAAGATACCAGAAACTCCACCTAACGAACCAGATTCTAAGGTCGGAAAATTAGAGTTTGATGCCTGCGCTGCAGAAGAAATTACAAAACTTGAGCCCGATGCAACTGCATGAAGCCCAAGGTCCCTGAACGAATTTAAAGAAGTATTCGAGACTATCGCCCCATTATTTAAAATTTCGGCCAGATCATTCGTTGTGTCTAAGTCATCAAATACAGACGAAATGTTAAAAGTGTAATTAGTTGAATTGAGGGTTATGCTTAATTGGTCAGACGAGCTCAATTGAGTTATATCAGTAAAAATCCGTAAACTTGCCTGTGATTTTAAAATCGAGAGTTCTTCAATAGAGCCGACATTTTCAATTACGCCCAAAACACCCAAAGAGTTAAAACTTACTGGATTCGCTGCATTTCGTGTTTCTGAAAATAAGCTTTGTAAGTTGGAAATACCAAGAGGCGCACTCTCATTGAAATATCCAATATTTAACTTAGACGAGCCAGAGTTTTTAATATCTGGCTCGACAGAATGAAGACCTGCTGCTGCAAATTTACTTGCATCAGAAATTAAAACCGCCATGTCAGCGCCAGAAGTATCAGTCACCTCTATAAAAAATTTATCTCCATTTTTTGGCTGTCCCTCAACCAAAATACTTAACTCTCCAAGTTCTAATCGGGATACAAAATTTGGTATGGATTCACCGTTACTGCTGGAGACGCTCCAGGAGCCACGTTCCGCATTAAAAATCATTTCTAATTTTGACCCGACTAAACTGTCATTAAAACCCTCTACCCTTAACGAACTAGCCCCTATATTTGCAGCAGCTTTTTGTACAGATACGGCATCTAAACTGAACAAATCAGTTCCCCGTTCTCCATTTAAATCCAAACCCATGCGATGAATTGAATTCATCTCCGACACAAATTTTTGAGCTAGAGCATTTACTTCAGAAATAGTTTTTCCAGTTAAATTGTCAGCAGACACCAATCCAGCCAATTGCCCTGAAGAAAAATGAATACTGGAGACATTGCCATTCGGAACATTTAGATATGACTTGACCCCATGATCACCTGTTTCAAAGGAAATTTCGTTAAAGGAATTACCCTCCAAAAGCGTTGCGACCTCACCAAATTTACCCAGCGATACCGTGACGCCACCATTTTTATGATATTCAACACTAATGTCAGCGAGCTGGCTTATGTTTGAAAGTAGGCTATCCCGCTTATCTAAAAGCGAGTTTGGAGCTCCACTTTTATTCGCATTCCCTAATATTTCGTTCTGTATATTCGAAAGATTACGTAAATTAGTATTGAATTCTCCCGCCGCAAGGGACAGGGTTTCGTGCGTGAGCGTTCGAAGATCACTCAGTCCAGAATGTAATTGCGATATCTCTCTCGATACAGCCTTCGCTCCAGCAAGCGCTAATGTTCTGAGGTTCATATTAGAAGGGTCTTGGGCAAGGCTATTAATGCCATCAAAAAATTCACCTATGCGGGTACCAACTGTGGCACCTTTAGGTATCAGTACATTTTCAAGGCGATTTAAAATTTCAGACTTTGATTTCGAAAATGAGAACGACGAGGACGCATTTTGTAATTGAAGATCTAGAAACTGATCAAAGGCTCTAGTAATGCCGCCCATTCGCACACCCAAGCCACTTGTTTTCGAAATTGTCAAAACATCAGCGTTGGCAACCGTAATTTCTTCGATTGAAGCATCTCGCCGCGCGTAGCCCTCCGTGCCAACGTTTGCAATATTTTGGCCTGTAGCTGCTAAGCTATTTTTGTATGCGCTAATGCCAGCCTTACCAATATCAAATAAGTCTCCCATTTTAGCGCCCTATTTAACCAAATCGGTTCGCAACTGACGAACGATCACATCTCTTAGGCCTAAGTTAAAAGATGCGCTTCCCGCCTGAGACAGTTCACTATCAAACATCTCTTGAAAGTTATCGCTAGCAGACGAACCTAGAAGGTCGTCGCTCAATTTGCTTTGGCGGGCCTGATCTAGAAACATTTTAAGAAATATTGCTTCAAACTGGCTGGCAGCCTCCTCTAGTTCTGTCAAATTTTGTGGTTTGGTTGCACTCGAGGCGCTCATATTTAGTTTTGATGTTGTTAAATTGGTCAACATCTCTGCTTGGTTTGGAATATTAGTCATTTAATTATACCCCTATATCACAATTAATTCCGCATTGAGAGCTCCCGCCTCTCTCAATGCTTCAAGTATTGCGACCAAATCTGATGATGTTGCTCCCACTGCGTTGATTGAATCAACGATGTCGCTTAATGAAACTCCCTGACCGAATAAAAACGCTTTGGCCACTTCTTCTTCAACTTCTATTTCAGTATCTGGATTTTCCACTGCAGGGCCTGCATTTGCGTTGGCGCCTGCACCAACGGCCAAAGCATCTGCTTGATCAACATTTACATCTTCATTTACCGTAACCTTTAGGGATCCGTGCGCAACAGCCGCCGGCATAACTTTAACATCACCACTTATAACTATGGTACCAGTTCTAGAGTTGATAATTATTTTTGCAGGCGGTGAAGCTTTCTCAACTTCTAAATTTTCTAACATTGAAACAAAGCCAACCTTTTGACTTGGATCATTTGGGGCCCGAACACGAATACTATTTTTATCCAACGCCATAGCCATTTCATCACCAAACGTTTCATTTATAGCTTGCGAAATATTCAATGCAGTTGAGAAATCACCTTGATGTAAATTTAAAATTACGAAATCAGTATCAAGAAAAGCTGTTTCCACCATTCGCTCAACCGATGCACCACCAGGTATGCGTCCAACTGTTGGTATATTTACTGTTAAAGATGAATTATCCGCACCCTCAACTCCTAATCCGCCAACCACCACATTTCCCTGAGCAATAGCGTATGTCTCTCCATCAGAACCCAGCAAAGGCGACATTAAGAGTGTACCGCCTTTTAATGATTCCGATCCGCCGATTGTGGAAACTGTAACATCGATAGTTTGTCCAGGTTTAGAGAAAGGCGGCAACTCCGCCGTCAACATAACTGCTGCCGCATTGTCGCCGTTAAATCCATCTAATGTACTTGTAATCCCAAATCGAGCTACGAGGGACTGCATAGATTGCAATGTAATACCGGTATTACCATCCCCAGATCCAGCTAGTCCCACTACGATCCCATAGCCAACAAGCTGGTTTGAGCGTATGCCCGCAAGTGAGGTAATGTCTTTTATTCTGTCGGCCTGTGCAGGCAAAATAAAAGACTGGAAAAGTCCACAAAACAGAAGAAGGCTGATTAATTTTTTCATTGGGACAACTCTTATAAAGGATTAATTGTATCAAGGATCTTGCTGTACCAACCCTTTTTACCTGATGCAGCGATGTCGCCAGCGCCAATGTATTGAATGTTTGCGTTTGCTATACGGTCAGACGACACAATATTTTTTTCATTAATGTCTTTTGGCCTTACAATGCCATGAACCCTAATATACTCATCACCGTTATTCAAAGTGAGCTTTTTTTGACCTAAAATTTCGAGATTTCCATTCTGAAAAACACGCACTACGTGAACTGAAACCTGTCCATTCAAAGAATTTGATTGCGCTGACGAGCCACTACCAGAAAAAGTATTTGCCAAACTAGAACCCAATTTTGTGGATAACTCGGGAGTGCCTAATGCAGTCGGCAAAGAAATCGAACTGTCATTTGATTTCGCCGTGGCTGCATTTTGTGATTTTGTCGCTTGAAAACTTTCTGCAAATTGGACCGTTATAATGTCGCCAACCATTTGAGCTCTACTTTCCATAGAAAATAGATTACCCCTGGTCGCATTAAAGATTGTACCCGAACGATTATTTGTTTCCACGAGAGGCATTTCTTGAGGATACATTGGTTCAAAGTCGATGCTTACACGATCTGCATTATGCTGGGCGCAGCCAGAAAGCATAATCACTAAAACTGGAACTATTTTATGCATAATTTCGCCTATAAATTATTTGAAATGTAACGCATCATTTCGTCCACAGCGGTTATGGATTTTGAGCTAACTTCATAAGCACGCTGTGTTTCAATCATATCTACTAATTGCTGCACCACATTTACATTTGAGCCCTCTACAAATCCCTGAATGACGGAGCCAAAACCACCATCTAAGGGTGCGCCCTCCTGTGGCTGACCGCTCTCTGATGATTCAACCAAAAAGTTCTGTCCAATTGGAAGCAGACCACGCGGATTCCCAAAATTTACAAGAGAAATTTGGCCCACCTCTTGCGCAAAAGCGTTTCCAGCCACAGTAACATTAACGGCTCCATTCGCTGCGATATTAATATTTGTTGCGTCTTCTGGGATTCCAACCTGTGGCTGAACGACATAACCGCTAGCTGTAGTCAGCAAACCCTCTGCATTGCGCGAAAACGCACCGTCCCGCGTATAACCAACCCTACCATCTGGCAATAACGCTTGGAAAAAGCCTTCACCATCAATTGCAAGATCAAGCGAATTATCCGTAGCGACTAGGCCACCCTGGGTGAAAAGTTTTTGAGTACTCACCACCTTCACACCAGTACCCACCGCAAGTGGAGACGTCAGTGCCGTATCATCAGCAGTCTGTGCTCCAGCTTCTTTTATTACTTGGTAAAAAAGGGTTTCAAAATTTGCCCGGTCACGTTTAAAGCCAGTAGTATTAACGTTGGCCAAATTGTTCGCAATTACCTGCATTTTGAATTGTTGGGCATTTAGCCCAGTTTTTGCCACGTGCATTGCGGTTGTTGACATTTCTTCGACCTTTCAACTGACTTACGCAGTAGAAAAGCAAGGATCGTGCCAAACAAATTATGTTGGTAATCCCATCAATTTTGTACCTGATTTATCAATCTCTTCAGCCTGCTTGATCAATTTGACATTTATTTCAAATTGTCGCTGCATATCCATGTTGAATACCATCTCTTCAATTGCATTAACGTTGGAACCCTCCAAAACCCCCTGGGCAAATAAACCAGACTGATCTACGTCAGGCACAGAACCATCCAAGTTACGAATTTTGCCATCTAAACTCTTAGTCAGGCTGTTGGTCGGTGGGGATGCAGAGCCCAAAAATCCAACACTAGTGAAATCACCTGGCAAGGCTCCAGGCTGATGTACTAATACCTCGCCATTATCGCTAAACTTTATAGCAGTAAACGGAGGTAAAATTATGGGTTGGAGGCCATCAGACAAAATGAGGTTACCAACACCATCCACCAGACGGTTTTCGGTATCAACGCCTAAATCACCACGTCGAGATAGGGCAACTTCGCCATCCGGTGGTTGAATGAATAAATACGCACCATTCAACATGGCAACATCAGTTTCCAAGCCAGTACTTTGAAGTTGTCCTGTCTCACTAGAGAAAACTCGTTCTCCAGTTTCTAGTGGGAATATTCTTGCTGTGGCTTGGTTCAAAGACGACAAAAACCCAGCGTTACCCTCGTTAGGTAAATCTCGACGAAAGCCTGGCACATTAGCATTCGCCAAATTATTGGCCAAATCAAATTTAAGATCCTTTAGACCCGTAATTGAGCTTAATGCCGTTTGAACCATTCTATCCATAGCGTAGAACCTTTAATTATAGTCTTATGTTAATAATGGTCTGCGTCATACTAGTCGTAGTTTCCATTGCCTTTGCCGCAGCTTGGTAATTACGTTGAGCCGTTATTAAGTTTACCAACTCTTCCGTAATATCTACATTGGAACGCTCCAGAGAACCCGAAAGAATATTTCCAAACCCATCCTCAGCAGCTTCACCTAATTCTGGGTCACCACTCGCAGCCGTAGACGTAAACGTGGAATTACCGATTTGTTTTAGCCCGCTGTTATTATTAAAGTTAGCAATAATAATTTTACCCAAGCTCACATTTTCACCGTTAGAATAACCTGCCAGAACGTTGCCATAGTTATCAATTTCTAGATTGGTTAATCGACCAGAAGCCGCTCCGTTTTGACTAACATTCTGCGCCGAAAATGGTTGTGCAAGTTGAGTGGCCTCCGAATAGTCAACCGTTATATTTGCATTAGGCAAGCCATCATAAGTCACTTGTGTAATAGGGCTAATCAATGTGCCAGCCTTGTTAAACGTCAATTCACCATCATCGAGGTATAGGGGATAGAAGTCTTCTACTATATTATCAGCAAAATCATCAGTCCGTGTAGTTATTTCCCCTGTTGGTGAAACAAATAGTGGGCGACCTAGTTCATCTGTAGCTTGCACGGGAGTTTTTATTTCAGTGGTGTTGCCAATACCCAGAGGAATATCCTGCAGGCCAAACCTTAGCGCTCCCTCAATTTTAAATGTGGACGAGTCGCCAGTCGTACCAGTTGTAAAAACTAGATTATTAGTTGCAGCATTATAAGTGACATCAACGCCACCAACAGGCTGACCAGTAACAGGATGCTTCATTTGATTGATGCGGCTTTCTAACGCTGTCGCCATTGTTATCCCAGTATAGTTTCTTTCTGGTAACTCAATGAATGCGCTTACGCCATTCACAACAATGTTGAACCTGTTCTCATTTCCCGCAGCCGTCAGTGTGAACGCATTTTGCATATCTATGAGTGCCTCTGCACCCGTCGCT
>Ga0209136_1001495_pt1 | contig 15226 bp, 26 predicted proteins | sample SaaInl0LU_22_DNA_FD_184640 | JGI IMG/M metagenome (GOLD analysis project Ga0209136, IMG submission 184640) | Marine microbial communities from expanding oxygen minimum zones in the Saanich Inlet - ESP_90LU_22_DNA (SPAdes) (version 2) | ecosystem: Environmental > Aquatic > Marine > Intertidal... | reverse complement strand
AGTTGAAATTTTTAGAGATCTCAAAATGCGTTTGCCGCAATATGAGTTTGTTGTTTGTCAAGAACAAGAACTTACAAAGAACGAATATCACAACTTGCTAGGTGAAGCAAAGATTGTATTCTCAGCTAACCTACAAGAAACGCTTGGCATTAGTTGGTACGAAGGAGCATTAGTTGATGCTATTCCTATGGTGCCAGATAGACTAAGCTACAGTGAAATGGCACTGCCCGAATTTAAATACCCAAGTGCATGGACTGAAGACTATGATGCTTACTTGCACAACAGAGATAAAGTAATTGCACAGATTGTAAACTACATGGAAAATTATGATGATTTACAAGTGTCATTGGAAAAGCAGCGCACAAAATTAAACAAAGAATTCTTTAGCGGAGCGGCACTGTATGACGCAATCAAAGAAGCCTGATTTTGAATCAACTGTTAATATTGAAGAATTGGATTTGAGCGGACTAATGGAAGACGATACTATTACTATTAACTTAGATGACACCTATGGTGCAACTACATCGTATTCGTTAACCGATAGCATTAGTAATATTACTATTGACACTAGTACTTACGATAGTTCGTTTACTGTTAATACAACAGACACTATTGATATCGGTTGGATCTACAACAATATGAATATTGATCCTAACGAAGTAGAACGTATGTGTAAAGAGTATCCAGCATTAGAAAAGGTATGGAGAAACTTCAAAAGTGTTTACGACATGGTTAAACAAGATTATGAAGGCAAGAAAAAGGCAGGAGATATAGAAGATGAATACCCTTTCTAAAACCTTTACTATTGATCAAAACACTCCTACCTACAGTAATAGCACTAGCAGTGCTATTTCTAGTTCAATATACTCGTCTGGTAGCAATGGCAATGTTGTTATCGAAGGTGATTTGACAGTAGGTGGTGTAGATGTTATGCAATCTATTAAAGATATACAACGTGTACTAGGTGTTGTAAGTAGAGACTTTGATAAAGAAGAAAAGTATAAAGGCTTGAAACGTGCCGCTGAAGCATACGAACGTGAACTAGCAAAAATAGAAATATTTGAAACACTGAAGGAATCTAATTAATGAGTATGAATCATGACGCAAAACCTAAAGACGATGAACTAGAACGAATGAAGGCAGAGTTTCTTGCTAAAGGCGGTGCTGTTACTGTAGGTAAAACAAAGCCTATGCCCAGTGAACTTGGCATCAGCAACAACACTTGGAACAACAAATTAACTAAAGCAGAAAAAGATTCGAAGGCAGGCAAATGATTAAGAAACATTATTACTCGTGGCAAGACGTAGAAAAAATGTGTGTACAGATTGTTACACAGATGTATGCCGATAACTGGCGTCCTGATTACATTGTAGGCATTACGCGAGGTGGCAACATTCCTGCTACTATTTTATCTAACATGTTAGGTATACGTTGTGAAGCATTGAAAGTAAGTTTGCGGGACGACAAAATGGGTCCGGAAAGCAACTTGTGGATGGCAGAAGATGCGTTTGGATATGTTCCACTAGAAGAACAAGAAACCTGTCGTTGGGATAATAAAAAACGTAAAAATATTTTAATTGTAGATGACATCAACGACACAGGTGCTACATTCAACTGGATCAAACAAGACTGGATGAGCAGTTGTTTACCTAATGAGGACAATGCTTGGAACAGTGTTTGGAATGGCGCTCTTGCAAATGTAAGATTTGCTACACTAACAAATAATGATGCAAGTGAGTTTGATGATGTGCGTTACACTTGTCACGAAATTAACAAAGCAGAAGAAGATATTTGGCTTGTTTACCCTTGGGAAAATGTAGGCGAATATTAAATCATATAAAAGGAAAGGAAATGATTTTGAAAGAACAGTTAGTAAAAGCAGCACGTATGCATGCCGAAGGTGAACTCGAAAGAGCAAAGACTAACATTATGGTATACATGAACAATGCTACAGGCATTGGTGAACATAGTGATATTGTAGAAGCTATTCAAGAAGAACTTGACAAGATGGCTGGTGCAAATGATCGCTTAGAAATGTTAGAGAAATATTTCTCATAAAGGTTGACAAAAACCTAAATATATGGTATACTTAATAATATGAGTATACCATTTTACATGACATCCACGTCACAAACTCGGAGAAATAAATGAAAACATACGAAAAAATTATCGAACGTTGCAAAAACGCAGACAAGCGTTACTGGGCAGGCGACAATGTCCATCGCCTTATCTATGCAGGCGAAAAAGAGCAACTGATCGACGAAGCCACTGACGCTTTTGAAACAGTGTTAGACACACTGATTATTGATAGACACAACGATCCTAACAGTCAAGGTACAGCACGCCGACTTGCTAAAATGTATTTTAATGAGATTATGGCAGGACGCTATGACGGACGCCCTGATGCAACAGCATTTCCTAATGATTCAGATGATCGTTATGAAGGTATGCTAGTAGTACGCAGTGAACTAAAGAGCATGTGTTCACATCACCATCAGCCAGTAAGCGGTGTTGCATACATTGGTATTATTGCCGCAGACAAACTAATTGGTCTAAGCAAGTACACACGCATTGCACAGTGGTGCGCTCGACGTGGTACGCTACAAGAAGAACTTGCTAATGACATTGCACGTGAAATTGCTTACTCGACAGGTGCAACTAACTTAGGTGTATATATTCAAGCAACACACGGGTGTTGTGAGAATCGTGGTATTATGGCTAATAGCAGTCTTACACAGACAACTGTATTGCGTGGGTCTTTTAAAGATGATGCAGGCACAAAGAAAGAGTTCTTTGATAACATTAAACTACAACAGGAGTTTAGCCGCTAATGGGTGATTATATTGCAGTGCGCATAGCACAAGTATTCATTGTAGCAGTATTTGTTATGGGAATGATCAGTTTAGGTATCGAATTGTATACAGGAAGGTTGCCGCTATGAAACTAAGATACTCAGAAGCGTTTTATAGTGTGCAAGGCGAAGGCAAGTTTGTAGGAGTACCCAGTGTATTCCTACGTACCTTTGGTTGTAACTTTCGTTGTATGAACTTTGGTGTTGATACTAAAAAGAATCGCACAGAACTTCATGCAGAAGGACAAAGATACAATGCAGAAGTAAAAGCATTGATTGATGCAGGTGTACACGAAACTACAGAAAAGTTTACAGACTTGCCTATTATTCACACAGGCTGTGATACATATGCAAGTATCTATCCAGAGTTTAAACACTTTAACAAACAAGCAACTATTGAAGAAGTAGTTGAACACTTGCTGTCACTTACTCCTAATGGCAAGTGGGTACAAGACAATGGACAAGATGTACATCTTATCCTTACCGGTGGTGAGCCGTTGTTAGCGTGGCAACGGCTTTACGTAGATCTATTTGAACATCCACGCATGCAGGATCTTAAAAATGTCACATTTGAAACAAACACTACACAATTACTCAAAGACGATTTCTTTGATTATCTCAGCACTCAAGATAGATTTGAAGTCACTTGGAGTTGTTCCCCAAAACTTAGTGTCTCAGGAGAACCTTGGGAGACTGCTATTAAACCTGATGTTGCTAGTCAGTATAACAGTGTTAACGGTAGTGAACTTTATCTTAAGTTTGTTGTGGCTACTAATGATGACTTTGACGAAGTTAAAAGAGCTGTGGACGCTTACAGAGGTGCCGGGGTACAATGTCCAGTATATCTTATGCCAATGGGCGGACGCAGTGAAGAATACGCCCTCAACGTTAAAGACGTGGCAGAAGCGTGTATGGCAGAAGGATGGCGATTTACTCCCCGACTCCACATTAGCTTATTCGGAAATGCCTGGGGGACTTAATAAGGAAGACTTAGAAATCCTCCAAGGCAAGAAGATTACACAAGAGCAATACGATAAAATAAGGAAACAAATATAATGGGTTGGTGGAATAAACTAGTAAGAGCCGCAGGTATTAAAAAGAAAATTGAAGAACCTGTAGTTGAAAAGACTACAGAAGAACTTCGTCTCGAAGCACTTGAAGCAGAAAAACAAGAAGCTACTGAAGCAGGTGAAGCATGGGTTGCTGTACTAGACACACAAGTAAATCCTGAGAATATTAAGAACGGTTTCTTTGAGCTCGATTGGAATAATGAGTTTATTGAACAGTTGTTAGACGCAGGATATAGCGGCGAGTCACAAGAAGAAATAGTCGATGCCTGGTTTAAAACTATTGTAAGTCAAATGCTTGTAGACGAAGGTCAATACGCCGAACGCGGAATGGGGCACATTAACGTAGTGCCAATAGACAAAGGTAAGTCAGAAGTTAGTTGACAACCGTGTGTAAACATGTTATACTACATTTAAACTAACACAGTACAAGGCAATACAATGGCAACTTATATTCTAGTAGACACAATGAACACATTCTTTCGTGCAAGACATGCAGTTCGAGGTGATCTTGACACAAAGCTAGGCATGGCATTACATGCAACATTTAATAGTATTAAGAAAGCATGGAAAGACTTTGACGCAGATCATGTTGTGTTCTGCTTGGAGGGACGTAGCTGGCGCAAAGACTTTTATGAACCTTACAAGCGTAACAGACAAGTTACTCGTGACGCTATGACTCCTGCACAGCAAGAAGAAGACACTTTGTTCTTTGAAATCTTTGACGAGTTTAAAGAGTTTGTTACAGAACGCACTAACTGTACAGTTATGCGTCATCCGCAACTAGAGGCAGATGATTTGATTGCAGGTTGGGTGCAAGCACATCCCGATGATGATCACGTTATTGTTAGTACAGATGGTGACTTTGCACAACTTATTGCGTCTAACTGTAAGCAGTACAACGGAGTAAGTAATACTACTATTACAGTAGAAGGCTACTTTGATGACAAAGGCAAGCCCGTAATTGATAAAAAGACTAAAGAGCCTAAGCCTGCTCCGCAGCCTGACTTTATGTTGTTTGAAAAGTGTATGCGTGGCGATACAAGCGATAACGTGTTTAGTGCTTATCCAGGTGTGCGTAAGAAAGGTACTAAGAACAAGGTAGGCCTTATTGAAGCATTTGAAGATAAACGTACAAAAGGATACAATTGGAATAACATGATGCTACAGCGTTGGACTGATCATAACGGCGACGAGCATCGTGTACTAGATGACTATAATCGCAATGTTGTGCTGTGTGACTTGACAGCACAACCTGAAGACATTCGAGAGATAATTAATAACACTATTGCAGAAGTTGAACCTAAGGACGTTACACAAGTTGGTATGCGTCTTATGAAGTTTTGTGCTAAATGGGATCTACAGCGCATTGCAGATCAGGCACAATATTTTGCAGAAGCATTACAAGCGAGGTACCCTAAATGACAGTAAAAGCTAAAGAAGTATTAAATGGTAAATTTTGGATTGTTGAAAAAGATAATCAACGAGTAGGCACCTTATCCTTTAACGACGACCAATACATGCTAAGTGATTCTTCCGGAACACATTTTTACAATAAGAATCAACTAAGTAGAAAATTTGGTAAAAGTTTAGCCTGGGAAAAGTTAGAAATAAAAGAATCTTACATTAAAGAAATTCACGGTTATCCTACTAGCTGTAAACCATTTAATGATATGTATGACATAAAACAAAAGTTGCCGTTGTTTACTAAAAGTGCTAAATCAAAAAGTTTGTATTGTGCCGGATACTATATTATTCGATTTGACAAAGGATGGGTTAAATCGTTTTGTCCTAAATTAATTACTATAGAACGTTATGAATCAAAAGGTCCGTTTAAGTCCGAAATAGAAATGAAACAGGAGTTATCAAAAGCAAATGCAAAGTGAACCAATTAATACTATTCCTTTACAACAATTTTTGCAGCAAGTAAAGTCAGCAGATGCAAGTAATTCTAAAGAAGTAAAACTAGATATTCAAAATGCAAAACGAATAGCATTTACGCTGGGCGAAGTATTAGCTCGGTTAAATGGTGATCTAGAAGACTTGCTAATTAGATCTTCGTCTAGGAACGAAGATAATATTATTGTACAGTTAGGAAGTACAGAAAGCGACTGGAAGTAAATGTCTATTGTAGGGTTTACGCGAATCGGCAATTCCTATATCTTTTATTGTTTAGTGGTTAAAGGTGCTCGTTGTTATCAAGTACCTTTAACTTTTCCTTTTTATCATTTAATTTATTTTTTATGGAAAATAAAAGTGAGGCGCAGGTTAATTAAACTACGTAGTTTATAAATAAAAAAGATAAATATATGCGTATATAATTAAGGAATTACGCATATGAGTAGACCTAAACCTAACGTACTTTTAGAACACGTAGATAAAAAAACATATAGAGCAGAACAAGTATTGCATGCAGATGCTATTTGGGCTGTTTTCTATAAAGATAAACCGTTTAATCTTAAAAGTTCTAATATGCTAACTAGTTACCCTGGGCCTAAATATAAAAAAGTGTCATTTTCTAATCCTGGCCACGCAATTAATCTAGCCAAAAAACTAAACGACCTATTTTCCTGTAACGACTTCGAAGTACGAATGTTAACTATGGGAGAGGTTGTTCCTTTAGATTGATGAACTGGAAAGAAATATACACTAAGATTTTCTTAAAACAATTAGATAAATCTGTTAATGATGTAACTCTAAAAGAGTATATGCCTGTATGGTGGCAAAACACTAGAGTCAAAGAACAAGGCGGACTGCGGCTTACAGACGAAGGGATTAGAGTTGTTATAGAAGATCTGCAGATATCAACATATGATGTTCCGTATCCTGTTGATTTTTCTTTAACTACACAATCTATTTTATTTTTAGACAAATTTATCGATTGTCCGTATTATATGGGAAGCCGAGGCATCACAGTACTTGATGAGAAAAAGGCGCTCGAGTTGCATCTTTTCTCTGGAGACATTCGAAAGTACGGACTAACCAAAGCAATGAAAAGACAGAACGAGGATGAGGATTGATCTACACGGACTGCACATACACAATGCATGGCAGCACTTTAATCAAGCAATAACAGAAGCATATCTTAACGGTGCTAAAAAAGTTCATGTTATAACTGGACAAGGTGCAATGATGCGTGAAGTTGCAGTTTGGGCATCTAATCATCCGAATATCCGAGACTGTGTTCAAAATCTTAAAAACCCAGGAAGTTTTTCTATAAAACTCAAAAAAAGAGGTTGACATTTTCTGTAGATATGTTATTATATATGTATAGTAACAAAGCACACAGAGGGAATATACTATGGATACCGCAACACGCACTGTTAGCCCAAATGCAGCAAAAAACAGCATTCGTCATGCTATGTCTAAAAAACGTCCTATTTTCATGTGGGGACCTCCAGGAATTGGTAAGTCGGACATTATTAAACAAATTACAAATGGATTTACTAAATCACATCTAATTGACATTCGTTTGAGTCTTTGGGAACCTACAGACATTAAAGGTATTCCTTACTTTGACAGCAACAGTGGTACAATGGTTTGGGGTGCTCCTAGCGAACTTCCAAGCGAAGAGTTTGCGGCACAATATGACAACATTGTATTGTTCCTAGACGAAATGAACTCGGCGGCGCCCAGTGTACAAGCGGCAGCATATCAATTAATTCTTAACCGTCGTGTTGGTGAATACAAGTTGCCTGACAATGTTATGATTGTTGCGGCAGGTAACAGAGAAGCTGACAAAGGCGTTACATATCGTATGCCTGCTCCGTTGGCTAACCGCTTTATCCATTTGGAACTCGCTGTTAACTTTGACGACTGGTTCCAATGGGCTGTTGACAACCGTATCAACAACGATGTAGTAGGTTACTTGACTTTTGCTAAGAAAGACTTGTATGACTTTGATCCTAAGAGCGCAAGCCGTTCATTTGCTACGCCTCGTTCGTGGTCGTTTGTATCAGAACTGCTAGATGACGGACTCGACGAAAGCACTACTACAGATCTTGTAGCAGGTGCAGTCGGCGAAGGTCTTGCAGTTAAGTTTATGGCACACCGTAAGGTTGCATCTAGCATGCCTAACCCTACTGACATCTTAACAGGCAAAGTAAAGGAAATGAAGTCTAAAGAGATTAGTGCTATGTATTCATTGACTGTATCACTATGCTACGAACTTAAAGAAGCTTGTGATGCAAACGATAAAAAGTTTGATGAAAAAGTTAACAACTTTCTGCGGTTTTCAATGGATAACTTTGACACTGAATTAGTTGTTATGGGCATCAAGCTTGCACTAACCCAATATCAATTGCCAATTGATGTTGATGCAGTTGAATGTTTTGACGAGTTCCACGATCGTTATGGCAAATATATTAAGGCTGCAAACCAGGCTTAATACAAACCGGACGGGTTCTTTTGAGCTCGTCCGTTCTTTTGATTTTAAATAAAGGTTGACATATATACTATAGATGTTATAATATATGTATAAGTTAAAAGAGAGTGTAATAATGGCTACTAAAGATACCGCAAGTAAACTTAAAAACTGGACTCCAGATCCTAATATTACTGAGGAACAACTTGAAGTAATGCGTGTAGAAGTACTCGATCGCATTATTACCGCTCGTGTAGGACTTCTACTACGCCATCCTTTCTTCGGTAACATGGCTACACGTTTAAAGATCTTAGCGGCGGACGATTGGTTACCCACTGCGGCAGTAGATGGCCGCAACCTCTATTACAACACACAATTCTTTAATGATATGGATAATAAAGAAATTGAGTTTGTTGTTGCACACGAAATTTTGCATATGGTATTCGATCACTTAGGACGGCGTGGATATGGCGGCGAAGATCGCAATCCTATGCTGTATAACATTGCTGCTGACTATATTGTAAACAACACTCTAGTACGTGACCGCATTGGCGAGAAACCTAAGATTGTAGACTGCTTTCAAGACTTCAAATACGAAGGTTGGACTAGTGAAGAAGTCTATGACGAGCTGTTCGAAGAAGCTAAAAAGAACGGTGAAGAAGCACTCAAACAACTTGGTGAAATGCTAGACGAGCACCTTGACATGGAAGGTGACGGTAACGAAGAAGGTGATGGCGAAGGCGAAGGCAAAGACAGCAACGGAAACAATGTAAGTAATCGTAGGCCTAAATTTTCCGACGAGGAAATGAAACAGATCAAAGACGAGATCAAAGAAAACATGCTGTCGGCTGCACAAGCAGCTGGTGCAGGTAATGTTCCTGTAGGCGTACAGCGTATGATCAAACAGTTGACTGAGCCTAAGATGAACTGGCGTGAACTGTTACGTCAACAGATCCAAAGCACTATTAAAAGCGACTACACGTTTAGTCGCCCTAGCCGCAAAGGACAAATGAGTAGCGCTATTTTACCAGGAATGAACTTTCAAGATACTATTGATATTGCTGTTAGTATTGATATGTCCGGAAGTATTAGCAATACTCAAGCAGAAGACTTTCTAGGAGAAGTTAAAGGCATTATGGACGAATATCAAGATTATAATATTAAAATATGGTGTTTTGATACTGCGGTATATAATGAGCAAGACTTTAGTTCAGACAGTGGCGAAGACTTGCTAGACTATGAAATTAAAGGCGGTGGTGGCACTAATTTTATGGCGAACTGGGAATATATGAAGGAAACAGGCTATGTGCCTAAAAAGTTCATTATGTTTACAGACGGCTATGCTTGGGACAGCTGGGGTGATCCAGACTATTGCGACACTGTGTTTGTTATTCACAGCCACCATGATAAAAACGTACAAGCGCCATTTGGACAAACTGCGCATTATGAATAGCCAGATAAAAGAACCAAATCCATTAAACTTTTTTGAAGTGAGGCAATTAAAGGTTCCGCCGCCTCATTTTGAATATATTGAACTAGGACTTTCGTACAATTTAGAAGAAACTATTATAAAATGGATTACTAAAAACTTACGAGGTAGATTTTACTACGGCAAGTCGGTTTCGTTTAACAACAATAATCCTTATCAACCTTTAATAAAGGTTGGATTTGAAGAACCTAAAGAACTTTCTTATTTCACTTTGGCTTGTCCACATTTGAAATACAAGTAAATAAACATAGCATTTAATAACTATAGGAGAACATAAATGTCTAAAGAAGTTAAAGCAGATGAAGCAACAACTGAAGCAGCACAAGAGCAAGCTCAAGAACAATCTGGTGCAGAGCTAACTGTGCAAGATCTGCAGGCAATTAAACAAATTATTGATGTTGCAACACAACGAGGTGCGTTTAAAGGCAATGAACTTATGTCAGTTGGACAAGTTTATAATAAACTAGATACATTTCTAACACAAGTTTCGCAACAGCAGTCTCAAGGAGAATAAAATGGCAATTAAGCATGTAGGCCGTATGGCTAAAAATAAAAGAAAAGTAGTAGTAGCATATCGTGTAGTTCCTGGTGAGCCAGAAAGTGCTATCGTTGTAACTACAGAAAATTTAGAAGCTGCTGATCACGATACGTTAATGAAAACTGTAGAATCAGATGCAGCACAATCATCAAATGAATTTGCAGATGTTATGGCGCGATCTCAACTTTCAGACGGTCGTAATATGCTTGCTGCATTTCACGCTACTGGTAAAATGGTTAAGGTATCTACAGCAGATGTAGAAATGACTCCTGATACTAGAAGCGTCATTAATCTAGCAGAACTTAATAATCTAATTGCAGAACAGCAAGGTGTTACTGTAGAAGATCTTGCAATAAAAGACCCTAATGCAAGAAAGAAGTCAGCAGCACAACAAGTTGCTGATAGACAAGTTGTTACAGAAACTATTGACTTTGATAAAGTCGATACTCCAAAGGAGATTATCGAAGCGGCAAGTGTTGCAACTAATGAAGTTCTTACAAATAGTGAACTAGCGGCTAAATACAGAAGCGATGCTGATAGAATGTATAAAGAAGCAAAGGCATTGCGAGATAAAGCCGAAGAGCTGGTACCGACAAAGAAAAAAGCCAAAACGAAAACATAAAAATTGTCTGATAATAAAAAGTTACCTCAAGAAGTTATCGATCACTGGCCAGAAATATTTAAAGATGTAGACATAGATGTTGTTCCTCTTGACTATTTAGAGGGTATTCGAGTTACATTTGTAGATGGCAAGATATGGGAAATTGATACACAAAAGAACTCTGAAAAAATTAATCTAGAGGAAGCAATTGAGTCTCTTCTAATTGAGTACGAAGATGTTATCGAGAATGTAGATTTTAGATTAGACACTGTCCGAGTTAAACGAGACGTAAAAAAGCGTACTGCACAATTTCTTAAAAAAAGAAGATGACTTATATTAGAAAAGGCATAAATACTTGTAACAAGGTATTCCAGGAGTTAAGATGGCTTTACAGATAAGACGCGGCACAGACGCTGAAAGACAAAGTATTACGCCCGCAGAAGGCGAACTTATATATGCAACTGATACAAATCAGTTATTTGTTGGAGGTAAAATTTCACCTAGCCCAACGTTATCACAGGGCGGAATTTTAGTTTCCGGTGCACTAGTCAATGACACAAATCCTACATTATCGTCAAACTTAGACTTAAATGGCAACGATATTACCGGAACTGGTAATATTAATATTAACGGTACTATTACTGCAACAGGTAATATTAATTTAGGTGACGCTGTAGATGATAATGTTATTGTTGGCGGACAGATCGGTAGCTCTTTAATTCCTAATGCTGATGGCAATTTCGATCTAGGCGCTCCGAGTGGTGCTTGGAAAGATGTATATACAGTAGCTATCAATGTAGAAACAACTGCATCAGTTGGTGATTTAGAAGTTAGTAATAGCATTATTTCACCAGACAGCAGCATAATTTATGATGCCACTACTTCGAGTTTAAATATAGCAAATGCTACTATAACCGGCAATATTGATCTTGGCGGAAATATTATTTCTAATAGTACTGTAGTCTATAACAGTGAAACTGGAGATATAACAGCAGGAAATATTGATGCAACTGGTAATTTAACTGTTACTAATAATGTTATTAGCAATGAAATTATTACAGGTAACATTACGTCTAGTGGAGATATTACATCTAATACTGTGATTACAGACAGTATAACTGCTGGTGACGGTATACTAGAAGTTACTGGAAGTTTTGAAGTTACAGGCAATGCTGACGTAGCAGGAACTTTAGTTTCAACATCAGTATTAACAGGATCAATAACCGGTGACCTTACTGGATCAGTATTTTCCGACGATAGTACGTTAGTAATAGACGGGAGTACCGGAGCCATTAATGCAGTTAACGGAATTACATTAACTAACACACTCAAAAGCATTAGCAACCAGCCTGTAATAATAGAAAGTCCTAATACCGGCCAAACATTATCAGTTAGTGGTATCACTTCAGGACTTTTTGGAACCGAAACAACTTTAACTATAGATGGTTCTAAAGGCTCTTTAGACTCTCCACAAGACACGGGTGCTAATGATATTATCGGTGCAGTAAAAGTACGCGGCTATAATAGCGGAAATTATATAGTAAGTTCAATACAACAAACATTCTGGGACGCTAGTGCAAACTTTAGTGAAACATATCCTAAAGCAGGATGGAGATTAGCTACTAATGCCGGTGACGGAAAAGGAACCTTACTACGCGAAGATGGCATAACTCCGTCAGGGTTTAATCACATGACGCTTAGAGGCGACGGTGTATTAGAAGGTCCAATATTTAAAATGAATGTTGTAGCTGATGCTACAGCAAGAGATGCACTAATTACTGCACCCGAAGCAGGCATGACTGTTTTTGTTACTGATGGTGACGGAGCAGGAAACCCTAAGTTCCAAGGGTATGACGGTAGCGCCTGGGTTAACTTAAACTAATCATTTTTAATATATAGTTAACGCTTATCTGATAAATTAGTATATGTTAACATTATATACTAGTGGTACTACTAAAGCACCTAAGACTGTTAATCATACGTGGGATGACTTAAATGTTGCTGTTGATCGCAGTATTGCGGAAATAGGTCTTACAAGCAACGACACGGTCTTAGACGTCTTTCCTGCTAATACTATTGCACATTATACCATTACTGCTATGCCTGCTTACAGAGCTAATGCAACGCTTGTAAGTGCTAAGTTTGAAGCTAATCATTATATTAAATTATTTAAAGAAGTACAGCCTACTTATATTGCTCTCATTCCTAGACACTGGGAATTGCTTAAAGAAGTCGAAAGTTGGAACGATCTCAACATGTCTAGCGTTCGTTACATGGTTACTGGCAGCGGGCCAGTTCCTCAAGAAATGATAGACGATTTTAAAAGCAAGGGTGTACAAACTGTTGCTAACTGGTACGGTATGACTGAGCAACCGCCTCCAGTGTTTATAGGTTACAATTCTGAAGAATTTGATTTTGAACCAAAAAAAGGTTACGCTGTAGACTTTTTAGCCGACGGCGAATGTATTATTAATGGTTTTGCTACAGGCGATATTTTTGATGTGCAATCTAGAAAATTTTTACGCAGAAAAGATCAATCAACTGGGTCTACTTGGAAAACAATTTAATCCCAGTGTATTGATACACTTACTACTACCCTAGGACCATTTGGAATAGACACACTGTGATAATTTGAAACGTTTAGTTTATGCCAAGTAAACTGTTTTATCTCGTGTGCTTCAACTACAACTTCTTCTTCGTTGTGAAAATTAGTAAGAGCATTGCCTGTTTCTAATACATAGTTGTATGCTACATCTCTTGTATTATCTTTGTGCATAGGCAAATCTGCAGATAAAACAAAAATATGAACATCGTGTTCTTCTTCAAACAACGTTGCTACAAATTGTTTTAGTTTATCACTTGCCTTTATACTATTCCAAGCGGCAGTTTTTTCTGCATCTGTACCTTGTTTATTAGAGTGTCTATCTGCCGCAGAAGTATTTCTAATAGTCTGATATATGTCAACTAGTAAATAGTCTGGTATTTTAGGCAAGTCTAAATATTCTAAATTACTCATACACTGTTTCCACTTCAAATTTATCGTACTCAAAATCGCCAAAAATTCTTATGCTCATTTGTGTACCTGTTGCATTAGGAAATCCATGAGGAATACTATCGTTAAAAAATACATTCTTTTCTTTGACTTGAATATTGTCCGGCATTGTCATAGGTAGTTCTAGTTTAGATGCTATAGTCAATGCTAAATTATAATCAAGATCCGTAGGCGTAGACTCATTACTATCAACATGTATAGGCAATGGCCCAGTTAAAATAAATGCACGGATCATTCCTACTGTTTTAATAGGTAAAGATTCTACTAAAGATTTTATATAAGGTATGGTTAAATCATCTCTCCACTTCCACTCCGAATGTGGAATGCTCTTTGCTAGTTTAAAATCAGGAAATTCTGCAACGTCATTTGTACGTATCCAAATTGTATTCCAGGAAGTATTAGATTCATGATCTACTCCGCTATCCCATAACTCTTTTGGGATAGACTCTAATTCTTGTGTTAGCTGTTTAGTATCGACATCGATATTAACTGCTGCTGCTTTGATATTGTTCCAATCCATAATGATATTTATCATGTTAAACTAGCATATAAATACCATTATGAACTATATAGAAGATAAGTTACAACAGTTTCTTAACAGCACGTTAGTATCAGATGTTATGGTAACTAACAGCACTCTTAGTGATTATAATATAAGATATAACAATCTAGACTATTTAAATGATACACTATTTGAAAAAGGGTCTATGATTCATGTTCCAAACTTTCAAGATTCTCCTAACAGAATATTTATAGGAGCGTATTCAAGTATACGAGACGGTGGCTACATGCGATCTAATATTTTTATGGGAAGACATAGTGGTTTAGGCAGACGTTGTACTGTTGCTGCCGGGATGCACAATATCACTGGCGTTAGTATTAATTCTGACACAATTATGGCAAAGAAGTCAAATTATTCTGACGACGAACTTGCTCGATTAAATATTAGAAGAGATCAAACTGATGTAAAAGAAATGAACAGCAAGCCAGTAATTATAGGCAATGATGTTTTTCTCGGAGACAACATTATTATAATGCCAGGTGTTACTATTGGAACTGGGAGTGTTATTGCTGCTAATTCGGTTGTATCTCGAGACATTCCGCCGTATGTGGTTGCAGGAGGGACACCTTGTGTTCCTATTAGAGACAGATTTCCAGATGATGTAAAAGAAATGCTACTAGATACAAAATGGTGGAATGCTAAATTAGACATCTTAAAATCTCTGCCCGTTGATAATGTATTTCGTTTTGTTAATGAATTTAAA
>Ga0209136_1001490_pt1 | contig 15260 bp, 6 predicted proteins | sample SaaInl0LU_22_DNA_FD_184640 | JGI IMG/M metagenome (GOLD analysis project Ga0209136, IMG submission 184640) | Marine microbial communities from expanding oxygen minimum zones in the Saanich Inlet - ESP_90LU_22_DNA (SPAdes) (version 2) | ecosystem: Environmental > Aquatic > Marine > Intertidal zone... | reverse complement strand
TTCGTTTAATAGCTCCATTATCTCCCAACAAATACATCTTTCTGTAATCTGTTCCAGATTTCTTTTCTGCAACAATAAGTCTAGCATCAGGGTGCGCATTTTCTATCAATGAAGATATTACGAATGAAGATTTTTTTCGATGTAATAAAACAGTTGCTTTTTTAAAAGATGCACCACCATCAAAACTATCCCATCTGCTTATTTCTCCAACACTATCTGCTGTTTCACTTTCCATATATATGCTTAATTCAGTAGGTGATTTTACTTCTAAATCGCCATTCCCTCTAGGCAAATCAGAATTCTTACTTTTTATCCACGCTTGTCCATCCCATCTAAAATGTTGTAACCGTTTTGGTCCACCTCTTTTTTTACCTACATCTGGTCCAACCAACATTACAACCTGCGGATTTCCATTTGGATCTACATCTGTCACCCCTTGAAACGTCCAATCTGAACCTGTATTTTTTATCAACGTTTTATCGTCTGCCAATTCTTTGGTTAAAGGCATCTTTAAAAGTTCATTCTTTACATTTTTCCAATCTCCAGATTTTGTATCAAAAACCATATAATACACATTGTGTCTTTCTGGAATGTGACCTCTTGGGTCTTGAGCGTTCTTATTATCTCTACAAATATGATAGTCAAATGCCACAATAATATCGTCTCCATTACCTTTGCTTACCCAAGGATACCAAGAATCTTCGGCTTCAATTTCTGTTCTTCGTTTATGCTTTAAGAATGATACTGGTGCATCAAAAGTAACACCATTGTCTGTAGATTTTTGATACACCCAGTTACTTCGATGTGCGCCATGCCTGTAGAACAAGTATATGTCGCCATTATCCATTTTTACAAACTGACTATAAGTACCAAATAACGACACATTATCTAGTGTTTCCCAAGCAGAAATGTCTAGTGGTTTTTTAGAAACCGCGTGTAAATTCTTTCCATAATGGTGATTTCCTAATGGATTTTCTCCATAAGCAGGTGTACCACCATGACCGCCAAATGCAATATGAATATATCCTGCATCATCAATAAGAATTGCAGGTTTACCATGGTTATCTATTCTTTTTTTTCGATTTGGGTCTTTGCCCATTTCGCTAACTCCAGCTTTATATGGTCCTTTCCATTCTTTGGTTTCATGATTATATGAAGCGACATAAGGGTCTTCTAAAGCACCTTGATAAGCCACATAAGTAATCCCTTTATAATACACGCCTGATGGATGTTGTACTAGAGCGACCGCATTACCAAAACCATTATCTGCAAAATAATCTACAGTTGTTTCAGAATTTTCTTTTTTTGAGGTATCCTTTGTAACGAGCTTACATCCAAATAATAAAAAGCAAAAACCTATTTTAAATATAATCTGTTTTGAAATCATTAGTCAATTTTTATTATTTTGAAAATATTAATTTTTACAGGGCCTAATAAACCTGAAGGTAGTAAGGTGTCTTCCTTGTTCCAATGTTTCCAAGACGCAAACGTTTGTCTTTTGGAAGAACGCATTTCAGGATTATCTAACCAATTTGGTAATGTTTTAATTTTATCTCCTCTACGCTTATAATCCAATGGTAATTTTTCATCGCCAATTAATCGGTTTACCCACATATTAGTAATTTTAATTTTTAGGGTATTTTGTCCTGCTTTCACATAATCATCAATAGCTATTCTAAAAGGAGTTTTCCAAAGTTTAGCTACTTTTTGGTCATTGACAATGACTTCTGCAATAACGCCAACACTTCCTAAATCTAATTCTAAAGCGTTTTCTTTGGATAGATATTCTTTGGATAGATTGAATTTTTTCTCATAAATAGCCGTTCCTGAAAAATGTTGAATATCTTCTTCTGAAGATTCAGACCAAGAGGTTAAAGTTTTATACCTTCTCTTTTTTGATGTTTCGTTTTGTAATGGAAAGGTAACTTCCCAATTTTTAGATAAGTTTATGGATTTTGGAACCTTAGCTTTTACCGTGTTTGATGTTCCAGATTTTGTATCATAGGTTAATGTTCCCGAAAAAGGGGTTTTCCAAATGGTATTTCCGTCTTTTTTAAGAATTTCTGATTTAGGAAGCGATGTCTCTAGATTTAAAAATTCGCCTTCTGGAACAATTTCAGTTCTTAAATTGCCATCAGTTTCAAAGGTAATTTTTAGGAAATTATCTGTGCTTTTCAAGGTTTTACCAACAACTAAATCATCTAAAATTTTGATATTATAAACTCCTGAACTTATCTTATTCTTAATGGTTTCAGTAACATCATAAGCTTGAAAATTTTTAGGTACAGCTGTAGTTTCAGCTTTAAATTTACCAAATACTGCCGATATTATTTTGAGTTTTTTTCCTTTCCCATCAATAGTTACAAACTCTCTTTCTTCTGCGTGAATATGCTTCACTTCATCTCCAATTTGATACTCCATTCGAAACTCTTTTACATAACCCATTGCAGGATCACAGTCGCAAAAAGCTCTCGTCATTTGGAATTTTAATTTACCATTATTTACCTCATTGGCTACTTTATCAGTAACATCTACCAAACCTTCTTGCAGAAAATTACCATATTCTGCTTTTATAATTTTTAAGTTTGATAAGGGTTTAGCTTTTGGTTTTTCTAAACTTTCAGTTGCTTTTACAATTTGATTTATATTTCTTGAGTGCCCTCTAAAAACAACAAAAACAGACTGTTCGCTATCTAAAGTTATTGGAATACTAGTAGTTTCATCATCATTAGTTTTCCAAACTGCTAATTTTGAAATTTTACCTGTTTCTGAATTCCATAATTCAGGTTGTTTGTTTGCAACTCTAAAATTAGCATCAAATGTTATGCGTTCTTTTTTTGCATTCGCGATAAAATAAATATCAGCATCAGTTGTTTTTCTATGTATAAAACTAAGATCTGCACTCTTGTTTACATTTGTAGAAAAATCAGGTGAAATGTTGTTTTTCTCTAAAAACATTTCTATTGAAATATCGTGTATGCGCTTAGTATCCCAAAGTTCATTAGCCGTATTTTTAACATACACATCGTTTTGAGGATAATTGGTTAAACTAGGGGATTCTTTAGGTTTCGTTCCAATTACTTTAGCACCTTTTTCTGCTAATGATGCTATTATTTTCAATGTTTTGGCAGTTATCCAATCACTTTTTGGTAATAGTAAAACTTCATATTCAACATCAAATTTTGTAACAATTTTTCCGTTTTTTACTGATAATTCAGCCAATTTATTTGCTCCAATCATATCATAATCATAGCCCAACGTTTTAAGCTCTGGTAATAAAAAAGCAGTGTTTGGAGAAGAATCGCCTGTAAAATACAACACATCTGCAACGTTGTTTCCTTGTTGTAATAAAAATTGGGATTTCGCGATATAATCTAGGTGCGATTTACTTTGTGTCCACCACGTATTTAAACGGTTAAAATCGAAACCGTGATAACTTAACGCTAAACCAGGGGCAACGTCCCATGGTTGGTGCACATAGGTATGAAAAATAAATCGTGTGATTCCCTCTGCCCAAGCTTTATCGCCAATAGATTTTATGGTTGCTGGGTGTTTGTCCCAACCTCCAATACCTGTAAAGGCTTCTGCACCAACAATAGAGCTTCCATTTAAGTGTGCAATAGAAGACACAAATTTTGAGGAATCAAAAAACGGATAACCACCACTCCAAAATTCGCACATCACAATATCGCCTTTAGCGCCTACTTGCATATTATCAAAAGGGCCCCAATACGGCTCTACTGAAAAATTTAAGTTGTTTTTATGACACAATTCTCCAAAATGCCCATAGTAATTCTCTGCTATTAAATCGCCAATGGTTCTTCTAAAATCCCAAAGAAAACGTTCCGAAACTTCCCCACTATCTACATAATACCCTGCTAAAGTGGGCAAGTACGATGTTAAATCGTAGCCTCTTAAATTTTCAAACTGAGTATCGAAACCTGTAGTCCAGTTTTGAGTTTCTACTTCATAACTATCTATAATGCAATTATTAACGGTAGTCCCTATTAAATCTCCTAATTTATTAATAATGGGTTGCACACCAGCTTCCCAATACGCATCTACTGCTTTTTTGCTCATTTTATCTACCTCCAAGCCTTTGGCTTCTGGTGGTGCTGGTCTATTGGTTGTTCCAATTGGTGTGTGTCCTAACCTTAAAACTACCCAATCTCCTTTAGGAACGTTCCATTCTAAGACTCCATCTTCTGATAATTTTGAAGTTAAATTAATAATCGCTTCTTTCTGTATGATAGCATCTGTCGAAATTACCTTTTTATCGGGTAATAAATGATTTCGAATGCGCTCTGAAAGCATTTTGTAGTCTAAACCATCAATTCTTATTGATTGTTTCGGTTTTGGAAAGGCTAAAACAGCAATGTCTTTGTAATAATCAATTTTCGTTTCAGGTCTTGGAATTTCACTTTTAAATAATGTTCCACCTTCAATATTTAATTCACTAAAAACTACCGTTTGCATCGCATGTTCTGGAGTAACCCATGGCCCGCCACTAGAAGACCAACCTGCACTATTATGAAAGGCCAATTCTAAATCTAAGCGTTTCGCTTCCTCTGCTGAAAATTTCAATAAATCCAGCCACTCCTCGCTTAAATATTTAACAGGACCTTGAGGAAAACCTAAATGTACATTAAACAATTGCGTTTCTTGAATCCCTATTTGCTTCATAGCCTCTAAATCTTTGGTAATACCTGATTTAGATACGTTACCGCTAATCCAATGCCACCACGTTCTGGCTTTGGCTTGGTTTGGTGGATTTTTGAAATCATCCTCTAAACTAATTTTATTATTAATGGCTTTTTCTGAATCTTTCTTGTTACAGGAAAGCATTATTAATAATAAACACAAAAAAATGGGTTTAAAATATTTGATTTTCATAGCGCTAATCTTTATCATTATTTTTTTGATGTAACTCATGAAGTACCGCATCAAAAGTAGTATCTCCAAAATGCTTTTGAATGTACTTTAAATCTGAAATCAACGTTTCTTCTGAATGTTCTGTGCTTTTAATTTGCTGGTATTTCCAATGTTTTTTATTGGTAATGTAGGGGATTATATACTTAAACCCAGCTTTAAGACTTCGTCCATCTTTAGAAGACACATTCCAAAGATCTATCCCAACTTTTTTACCAATAGATGCCAACTCTAAAAATCCGTGTAAATTCATGACCGAATATGAAAAGGATTTGGTTCTTGCTAACTCTAAAGGTTGACTGCCATCTGGCTCTATTTGACTAAAGATTCTTCTTTTAGTCGTGGTAGCAAGATGTTTTTTTACCATATTAATTTTATTCAGATAAAGTAATATATTCAATAATTGAATGTCATAATAAGTTCCATGGTTATTTTTTCTAGTAGCTCCCTCTTTACCTAATGTACTATTTTGTAACCAATATACATATTCGGTAAACCAGTTTACCATTCCTTCTTCAATATTTTTATCAAGTATATTTCTTTCTTTTGCTAATTCTAAAAACTTTAAGACTTCTACAAATCTATGAACTTCAATGATTCCAAAACATCTACCATATGATCTTCCAGGAACATATTGTCCGTAATTGAGATTCGGGTTCATTTTCGTAATTGGATTTAAAAACCATGCATTAATAAATTCAATATTTTTATTGGCATACTTAACATCATCTGTAAAAAAATAGGCTTTTGTAAGGATTTTTACCGCTGAAATAAAATCATTTTTTTCTACATAATCTGTGAAGTTATTTCGTGATTCTGGATTTATTTCTCCATCCCTCCTTATGTAAGGCAATCCGTCATTAGTAATTGGGTTTGACCACCAATACGGACCAATACTCATATAATCGTGCTTGTCTTTACTAAGGGGGCTTCCAGTTTTATGAACAACAGAAAAAACTGCTCTATCTAGTAATTTGTTTGCTTTTTTTGTTAAGTCTCTAAATTCTTTAAAAGCTTGTTTATCTCTACTATTGGTAATACTATTTTTCTCCTTATTTAATTCATCAAAATCAATAATGTAAAGCTTTGAATTATTTTTTTGAGCATAAGCATTACAAAATATACCTATAATAAGTACAAAAAAGATGCTTTTACTAAGCTTTAAAAAATGTATCATAAAATGCTATTCCTGTAATTAGTCTTTTCTTTTTAATCAATAAACAACTCATCAATAAAAGGACCACTTTTACCTGTTGTCTCTATTCTAATATTATTTGCACCTGCTTTAAGTCTTAATATGGCAGGCACAAATTTCCATTCTTTTTCCCAACCTCCAGTTGGTTTAAATTCTAAAGTCCTAACAAATTCATCATTCAAATACAATTTCATAGGATGCAATTGATTTTTGTTGTTATGCATGTATCTAAAACGCATGCTATAATCGCCTTCTTCACCATCATTTTCTTGGTAGAATTCTACAGACCCTTCTTTTCCATCAAAACGCACAAAACCAGTGCCTTTGTAACGCCGTGCGTCTGTACTTGTTTTTGCACCGCCTTCAAGTATACCTTCTTCAGCAGAAATGTTTACACCTCTGCCAATCCACATGTCTTTAGAATGCGCATCGCCCCAAAACAAACCTTCGTTTTTGCCAAAAGTCTCGTTCATTCTTAAAACAATTTTTCCGTTTTGTTTAACAATGGCTCTTACAGTAGTAGTATTAGCAATTTCAAAAGCAGTTTTATAAAGCGTCCCCTTTGTTTCTGGATTATCACCATTTGTTGTATAATAAATTTCTAAGGTTGAAGGTAGGATATTTCCAAAAACAGTAATTTCTTTGACATCAACTGTTATTGTATTAGAGATATATAATGCTTTATCTCCTAAAATGGATGCCGTTATAATTGATGCTTTTTTAGCATTGGGTTGTGCTCTTAAAAACAATCTAGTTTTGCCAAAAAACAAGGCTCTAAAATCCGATTTTGTTCTACTTATAGAATCTATAGGATTCCCGTTTTCCATAGAAATGGTTTTTACGTCACCTTGAATATTGTAATACACTTTGTTTTCTCCGTACGGATATAAATTGTGGTTATCGTCTAAACTTTCAGAAGAAATAATATAACTTGTTGTAAAACTTTCTTCTGCTTCAAGTTTCTGAACGCTTGTTTTTAATTGTGATGGTTGTGAACTTGTGCTAAAAGATGTTCTATCAATTTCTTTACCACCAACATAAGCAATAGCTTCTAATTTTCCTTCTTGATAAGGTACCATCCATTCGCATTGCATTTCGTTCCATACAGTTCCTGGCTTATCTTTCCCTAACGAATTTCCGTTTAAGAATAATTCCACCTCATCTGCATTAGAATAGACCCAAACTGGAATTACAGTTCCCTTTTTCATACGGGGATGCGTCCAGTGTGGTAACATATGTAACATTGGTTTTGTAGTCCATTGACTTTTATAGAAATAAAATAAATCCTTTTTAAAACCTGCAACGTCTAATGCACCACCCATAAATAAGTTGAAAGGCAAACCGCCATGCACCAAGCCAGCTTCTCCATAATAATCGAAACCTGTCCATCTAAAATTTCCACTATGCCAAGGGTTATCTCTAACCACTTCCCAATATTTTCTTGCAGAAACTCTTACTGTTGCATTGTCGTAAGACGAATTGAAACTTTGTTTTCTGTTTCTCCAGTTTTTGGGGTTGATGCCCTCATAAAAAAAGATTTCTTTTTCGGTTAAATTTGGTAATTCGTAAGTTCCTGGAAGCTCATTATCTCTCCACCAAGTTTGCGTTCGGTAATAGCCTCTGGTTTGCCAAGTATGTGGTGCTTCTGTAGAAATGAATGGTTTTTCTAATCCTTTTTGAATTTTACTAACTATAAAAGATTTGGTTTCAGAACCTCCATTAACTCCTTGAATATCCATATCTTCTGGATTTCCTGCTCCTGAGGTAAACAACCGTGTAGGGTCTAAACTTTTTCCAAACTTCACCATTTCTGGTGCAATGTCACTATGCGTTTCATTCCCTAAACTCCATACGAAAATACTGGCGTGATTTCTATCTCTGGTAATCCATTCTTTTATATCACGTTTCCACCATTCATCAAAAGCTTGTTTCCCATAATCTTGTGGTGCCTTTTTATGCCAACCATCAAAAATCTCGTCCATGACTAACAAGCCAATTTCGTCACAAATATCATAAAACATTGGCGGTGTTGGGTTATGAGACGGACGAATGGCATTGATCCCCATATCTTTTAAACTTTGTAGTTTCCAGCGTAATAAAGGTTTTGTCCAAGCGCCTCCTACAGGTCCTCCTTCCCAATGTTCGCAAACACCTTTTAGTTTTACGTTTTCTCCATTAAGCCAAAAACCTGTTTCAGTTTCCCATTTTACCGTTTTAAATCCGAATGTAGTTTCAACCTCATCAATCACTTTTTTGCCCTTTAAAATTTGCGTTACTGCTTTGTACAAAACAGGACTTTCTGGACTCCACAATTGCGGGTTTTTAATTTCAAACTGAAATGTAGGCATTGAATTCTCTAGTTTTTCACAAATTTTCGTCAACTCTTTTCCTTCTGGAGAAAACAATTTTACTTCATATTTTAATTTTTGGACGACTCCACTAATTTCTGCATCAACAATAACTCTTGCTTTATTTTTTGAAATAGAAGGAGTTTTTATAAAAATACTATTTGGTTGTATATGAGTTTTATTGACCTCTATTAATTTTACAGGAGCGTAAATTCCACAAGGATGATACCAACGTGCGGAAGGTTCTAAAGAATTATCAACTCTAACTGCAATAGTATTTTTTCCTTCCTGTAAATATTTAGAAATATCATATCTAAAACTAATGTATCCATAAGGTCTTTTTGCAATATATTTTCCGTTTATCCAAACTTCGCTATTCATATACACACCGTCAAAATTGATATAGGTTATTTTTGACAAGCTTTCTTTTTTAATGTTGAAATATTTTCTGTACCAACCAATACCACCATCGTGGTAGCCACCGCCTTGACCTTGATCCCCCCCTTTACGAACACCTTTTTCAAAAGACCAATCGTGAGGAATATTTAGCGATTGCCAACTTACATCATCAAACTTTTCCTTTGAAAAATTGGTATGGTCTTCTAAACTAAAGTTCCAGTTATTGTTGAAGTTGATTTCTTTTCGTTGAGAAGAACAAACTAAAGTCGTCACTAAAGAAAAAAACAAGATTACACTTTTTAAATATTTTTGGTGTTTTTGAATCATTTTTAAATTTTACATTATCTTTTTCTTGGCTGGTCGTTTTGTAAAAAAGGGGTGTCCCTAGGGAACTGCTTACCTAAAAGTTTTTTCATTTTCATTTCTACCTTCTTGTAGTTGTCATTTCCTGATAAATTTGTGAAAGAAAGTAAACTGTTTTTATGTGCATATAACTCAGCTTCTAATATTTCATTTGTTGCTGCATTTCTCCATTCTGTATATCTCCAATTACCATCTGTAGTTGTACAACCCATTATTTTTATACCTCTGGCATAAACACTATAAGCAGCTTCATCCCATTTTTTATTTGGATTATTAATTACAGGCATCAAACTTTTACCATCAGATTCTGGACCTTCTAAATCACAATAATCAACTAGTGTAGAAAAAATATCTACATTTTCTACCAAAGCATCAGATGTTTTATTGGTAACTCTTTTTTTATAACTGGTTTCTCTGCTAACAATCAAAGGTACTCTAACATCAATTTCCATATTTGATTGTTTACACCAAGATGCGTATTCGCCAATTTTGTAGCCATGATCACTCATAAAAATAATCATTGTATTTTTTCTTAAATCTAGCGCCTCTAAAGTTTGCATAACCTTACCTACTTGCGCATCTATATAGCTAATTGAAGCATGATATCCGTGAATCAATTGGCGTGTTAAATCGTCGTCTAAATCGCCCTTTTCAGGTATCCCATGATACCCTTTCAATTCTCCCCAAGGACTTAAAGCCAATCTATAAACTCCTTCTGGTTTATTTCTTGATGGAATTTTAAATGCATTTTTATCATATAAATTCCAATATTTTTTAGGGGCATTAAATGGTAAATGCGGTTTGCTTAAACCCACAAACATTAGAAAGTTATCATTTTTAATTTTATGCAAAGTTTCTATTGCATTTTTTGCAACTCTACCATCTTTATAGGCTTCATCATCCACATCTGCACTTTCAAAAGCAGGTCCTTTTAACGGCTTAACGCCCTCGGATTTTAGGCGGTTCATTAATGCCCTATTTTCTGGTTTTACATAGCTGTTCAATTCTTTTGCAAAGTAAGTTGTCCATTGGTTTTTATCATCTGTACCATGATGATATACTTTACCAATACTTACTGTTTTGTAGCCATTTTCTTTGAATAATTGCGGCATAGAAACAACCTCTTTATGCACTTTACGCAGTGGCGTAAAAATGCTATAAATACCAAGTGTTTCTGGACGTAAGCCTGTTAAAGTGCTCATTCTTGAAGGTGCACAAATGGCTTGTTGCACATACGCTTTATTAAACATAACACCATCTTTAGCCAATTTATCAATATTAGGCGTTAATGCAGTTTCACTGCCATAGCATCCTAATTCTGCACGTAAATCGTCAACATAAAAAATTAGAACATTGGGTTTTTCTTTTTGAGCAGAAACTGATGTATAAGCACCTAGTATGAGAAGTAAACCTATGATTTTTTTCATTTTTATAACCATTGTATTGTGTGATGTTAATTCGTACTACTTTTCTATATAATTTAACAAAATGTTTTTAACATCGTTAACATTTCCTTGTTCTAATCCTCCGCTAGTGGCCCCTGTTATCCAATATAAAATCATACCTGCATCAGAGCAATCCCATTTTCCTTTTTGAAATTTAACTACATCATCGACTTCTGCCATCTTTCCATAAAGCCATACCTGTTGTAATCTTGGGTCTTTATGATCTCTTGCCCAGTCCCATTTATCAATTTCGACTTTTAATTTTATATTCTGATCTGGAATCCTAACTTCTTCCACACCAAAATCTAGTATTTGTTGCCATGTGTAAAAATCTCCTGCGTCGTCGTTGGCAGGATGGTGTGTCACCACCTTTACATATTTGTGCTTGTCTTTTGAACTAGCTTGGAGCGCAAAACCAATGATGTCAGGTTCTCCAGCTTCTATAATCCAAAGTGGATCTTTAGCCGTTGATGCATTAATGGCATTTGCCAAATCTTTAATGGTCTCATCCATATTCCATTTCGCATCTAAAAATTTAAGCGACTCAAATCCACCCCAACGTCTCGCTGTAACATCGCAAACACTTTGCATAAGTGCGTGTCTTTCAATTTCGGCTTTTTCAGAAATTCGATTTACACGAACAATATCACAACTATGCGAATAATGTACTAATCTATCTTCGAGTCCAGAAGCTCGTAACAAAGCAATTGAAACGGCTGTGCCACCTAGATCATCGGGGTCTGGAGAGTTGCCATCGGCAACAACAGCAATTCTTCCCTTTGGTGGATTTATTTTAGGACTACTATTTTGAGTTACCTTAATAGCTCCATTATAGGGTGTTTTAATAATATCTTTCCCTTTTCCTACGGGAGCAAAAATTAGTCCTGACCAACGTGCTCTTGCCCATTCTTTTCCGTCAGCACTTCCAATTTTGGCCATTACTGTAATTTTATCCCCTTTTTTAAATTTTACGTTTTCCCAAAGTCTATTACTATTTTCTCCTTCTTCAAATACATCCTTAGATAATGGTGGCGTAAAGATTCCTAATTTTTTATCATTGATTCGAATTATAAACTCCGATTGTCCATCATTTTCTCCTACAGCAACCAAAACCAAATCGTAGTTTCCATTTTTAAACGTGAATGGTGTTGTTGTTTGTGCTTCTTTTTGCTTATTTGGATCAATACCAAGCCATTTGCCTCCAGCATGCTTATAAAATCCTGTGTTTTTTATGGGAAAATCAGCAATAGGTAAGGTCTTATTTGCGATGTCTGAAGCTGCAATTTGTTTGTAATAAGAGTGCATAGGCCAAAGCGTTGTCACTTTCAATCCATCGCCTTCTGGTTTATAGTTGCTGTCTTTTGTTAGGATGAATTTATCAAACTCAAAACCATCTTCGCGCATACTAAATTGTATGTCGTGTGTACCTGCTTTATCTATATCTAGATAAATTTCTTTTGGCACACCACAATGGACTTCTTTTGTTCTTTGTTTACTTTCCCAAGTCCATTTATTTTTTCCTTCGCACCATTGCATTCTTTGTCCATGTTCTGGCCACTCACCATTTAATCCAACGTGTATCCCATTATCTTCGCTCCCAGTACTGAAAGCCCGAACCCAAACATAATAACGCCCTGGGTCACTTATTCTAACTTTATAATGCAAAACTCCAAGTTCACCTGCTTTGTTTGAGAAATTTTCACCTTTAACTAGCGGATCTGAATGCGTAACCCTTGTATCTGGTAATATTTCAATATAAGTGCCATTACTTGCTCCTTTGTGATACTGTTTATCTTCATCGCCCCCTACATTGGATACAACGTTTTCTGAAGTGATATACCATTGTCTTAGTTCTGATTTCGTTTGCTTCTGAAAGTACTCTGCTTCAACAGCAACCATCCCATTATTTTCTTGAAATATCGCCTCTTCATCTACTATAGGACTATTGAGATTTGTTGCTTGTGCATTTAAAATTAAGCTTGACATTATGAGCAGAAATGATAATAGTTTTATTTTCATTTTTTGGTATAAATAGTATGTTTTGTTATTTAATTTCCTGAATGCCTTCTTTAGTGGCATATATTTCTTGAATTGTTCCGTCATCGTTGTAAGACAAATACTCAATACAAGTATTTCTTCTAAATTTTGTTCCTCCATTCCAATCTTGCACATGATAAAAGAAATAGTCTTTTCCTTTATAATTAATTATAGAATGATGGTCTTGTCTTTGTTTAGGATTTATAGCTCCTTTATATTCAAAGGGTCCATATGGATTATCTCCCATCGCATAAAAACCACCTAATCCCGCATTATAAGAATAATAGTATTTTCCATTTCTCTTATGCATATAGCTGGCTTCAAAGAAATTATCGCTTCCGTATTCAATAGTTTTTGGTTCTTCGGCTAATTTTAAAAGATTATCCTCTAAAAGCGCAACTTTTGGCTCTCTAACACCCCAATACAAATAGGAATTTTCATCGTTATCCGTAAATATACAAGGGTCGAGCCACTTCCCTTCAACGCCATCAATCCAGCCAATATCTTTAAAAGGGCCTTCAGGTACATCACTTATGGCCACACCACATCTCATATCGTCTTTTGATCCTTTTACTGAATGAGGGTATAGTAAATAATATTTATCGTTCTTGTAAATAGCAGTTGGTGCCCACATCCAACCACTAACACCCCAAGGAATATCTCTAGAGTGTAGCACTTCTCCATGATCTGTCCAATTTACCATATCTGTTGATGAAAAAGCATGATATCCATCCATTGAATCGTAAAATGTTGCATCTTCCATGTCGTGAGAGGTATATATCCAGACTTTTCCATCTTCCCATATATGAGCCGATGGATCTGCGGTACGAATATGACGAATAATAGGATTGTTATCCTTGATTTCTGTTGTCACCTCTTTTGGTTTTGTTTCCTTATTTTGATTTTTACAGCTAACCAAAACAGCAATTACTAACACAAATACGACTTTAAATTTCATCAAATTATAGTTTAGATGTGAATGTATAAGTTCCTGGCTGCACTAATAATTCATATGTTTTTTTGTTTGTACCTTCTAACTTTACACCTTTATTGCTGGAAATTTTACCCCCATCAACTAATAATTCTATTTCAGTATTCGCAGGAATCATAACTTTTGCAGTAGTATTTGGTGGCACTACAACTTCTAATTGAAACTCATTATTTGTGATTTTCCATGAAGAAGATACTGTGCCGTATGGCGTATTTAAACTGCCAGACGCAGATGTTAATGGAGCTTTCGGTATAGGTGCAATTCTTATGGTTTTATAGCCGGCTTCAAAAGGTGCAATACCTGCAATACGCTCGTACATCCATTCACCAACGGCACCATAAGCATAATGGTTTAAACTATTCATGCTCATAGGGTTGTAACCCTCTGTTTTGCTATAACTATTCCAACGCTCCCATATCGTTGTAGCGCCTTGGTTAATGGAATAAAACCATGATGGGTAGGTTTCGTTAAATAACAGCTTATACATTAAGTCTATTTCTCCTGTTTCATCTAAAACCTGACTCAATAAAGGGGTTCCTAAAAAGCCTGTTCTTAAATGGTTATTGGCTTCTTTTAATTTTCGCAACAAATTGGCTTTTGCATTTTCACGTTTGTTTTTTGGAAGTAAATCGAACGCTAGAGCCAACAAATACGACGTTTGTGTTTCAGTAACACCTTTAACTTTTCCTGTGTTATCAAAGTAGGTTTCATCGAAAGCATTAGCAACAGTTTTAAAAATAGCTTCGTATTTAGCTTGCTCTTCTGTTTTATCGAGCGCTTTAGCTGTCTTAGCTGTTAAATTAGCCGAATGTGCATAAAATGCAGTACCAATTAAAGATTTAGAAGTATCTCCTCTATTATCGCCATTTTCAGGAAGCGGTTGTAACCAATCGGAAAAAGACATCATATTTGAAATGTAATTTTTAGATTTCATTTCATGATGCGCTACCCATGCTTTCATCATTTCAAAATTATCTTCTAAAAATCCAATATCGCCTGTGCGTTTGTAGATTTTCCATGGAATGATGGTACATACATCTCCCCATCCAGAGCTTGCAATTTTATTCCCTCTGGAGTCTGGCACAGTCCATGGAATAGCGCCATTTTCCAATTGAGCTTCTCGAACACTTTGTATCCAGCTTGCCCAAAATTTATACACATCTGCATTAAACATTGATGTTGGCCCAAAAACCTGTGCGTCACCTGTCCAACCTAAACGCTCATTGCGTTGTGGACAATCGGTTGGGATATCCAAAAAGTTACCTCGGAGTCCCCAAACAATATTGCTTTGTAACTGATTTAGTTTTTCATCTGAAGACGTAAACGTACCATTTTCATCAAAATCTGAATATTGCACGATACCTGTTACCCAATCTTTTTGTGGTTCTTGCGAGCTGTCAAAACCACTCAACTCCACATAGCTAAACCCGTGAAAGGTAAATTTTGGTTTATATTCTATCTCGCCATCTTTAGCGGCAATGTAATAATCTGTAGAATGTGCACTTCTATAATTTTCAGTGTAGAAGGTCCCATCTGGCGATAACATTTCGGCG
>Ga0209136_1001483_pt1 | contig 15318 bp, 18 predicted proteins | sample SaaInl0LU_22_DNA_FD_184640 | JGI IMG/M metagenome (GOLD analysis project Ga0209136, IMG submission 184640) | Marine microbial communities from expanding oxygen minimum zones in the Saanich Inlet - ESP_90LU_22_DNA (SPAdes) (version 2) | ecosystem: Environmental > Aquatic > Marine > Intertidal... | reverse complement strand
CATTAATAAGTATTACGTGTGTTGGTATTTATCTTATACATGATTATATAGCGATATTACTTTTTATCATTATCAGTTCTTATCATTTTGGCGAAGAACACTTGTCTTCTATAATTTCTTTCCATAATTTTTTTGATATTCTCTACTATACTTTTTTTGGACTCATAATTTTTAATTTGATTTTTTTTACATCAATTGTGGAGGTAAATGCTATTTTAATTGAAATGGTAAATGCACGTTTTACGGAATCAGGTATATTAATAAGTTTGATTGCTAGTATTACCATAACAGTACTGTTATCAATTTACTTATTAATAAAAAGAAAACTAAGTTTTACAACTATTGGCTTAGAGTCTTTTTATTTGCTTTTACTTTTTTTAGTTTTCAAAGCAACATCACTTATTTTAGGTTTTGCAATTTATTTTGTTTTTTGGCACTCTTTTCCTTCTATGATAGGCCAAATACAGTATATATCTGAAAAAGTAGATAATAAAAGTACTTTATATTACCTTAAAAAAGCTTCTCCATTTTGGTTTATTAGCGTGTTAGGGTTAGCTTTTTTATTCTGGGTCTTTCCAGAAATAAATGTGTTTACTACTTTTGTGTTTGCCGTACTTTTTGCAGTTACAGCACCACATATTTGGGTGATGTATAGAATGAAACACTAGCGAGTAAAAACGAGCTCATTACCTGAGGAAAGCGCTTCTGAAAATCCGTAACTGTCATAATTAAAGCCTTTTAGGTCTTCAATTGTTTCAATACTTTGATTTATAATGTAACGCACCATTAGTCCTCTTGCAATTTTAGCATACGTCATTATCGTTTTGTATTGTCCATTTTTAAACTCTTTAAAAACAGGAGTTACCATAGGAACTTTAAGCACTTTTTTAGGAAGTGCTTTAAAATATTCAGCACTAGCTAAGTTAATTAATAACTCATCGTCTTTTAGTTCATTATTTAAAGATTTTGCCAAAGTAGTATCCCAGAATTGATATAAATTTTCATTTTTACCAATTTTTAATTTTGTACCCATTTCTAAGCGATAAGGCTGAATTAGATCTAAAGGTTTTAATAAACCATACAATCCAGATACAATTCGCAATTGATCTTGTAAAAGTGGTATTTTTTCTTCAGGTATTGTTTTTATATCCAACCCCTTAAAAACGGCTCCAGTAAATGCATAGATGGCTTGTTTTGCATTGTCTTTTGAAAATGGAAGTTGCCAATCTTGATTTCGTTGGTAGTTTAAAGTAGCTAGATCATTAGAAATAGACATTAAGTTGACCAATTTCTTTCTAGAAAGTGTTTTAAGTATTTTATTTATTTTTTTAGTTTCTTCTAAAAAACGGGGTTGAGAATGTATGTTTGTTAGTGCATTATTCTCAAAATCTAATGATTTTGCTGGAGATATAATTATTTTCATACGTATATTATCTAAAAATATAATGTAAAATTAATTCCTTTTATAAAAAATACTCAGGAAAAACTCAATTTTATCAAATAAACCTATTTAAAAAATTGATAGTATTTTTAAAAACTCAATTTTTTCTTTATTCTTTCGAAAACTATTTGGAGATTGTAAGGTCTAAGTTAAAAATGAATCACTTTCTGTGAAAAAAGACCAAAAACTTGTTGTGCGCTTGCAAGATGAGTCGTTAAAAGAAATTGCTTTTAACGAATTGTTAGATACCTACCAAGAACGCTTGTATTGGCATATAAGAAAATTAGTAGGTACTCACGAGAATGCTGATGATGTGCTGCAAAATACGTTTATACGAGTGTATAAAAATATAAATAAGTTTGAAGGGAAAAGTAGTCTTCATACTTGGATGTATAGAATTGCTTTCAACGAATCTATGCGCTTGTTAGAAAAAAATAAGAAAAAATCTTTTGAAAGTATCGATTCGATTTCTAGCGGTCATTTAGAAGTTTTATTTGAAGATGAATATTTTGATGGAAATGAAATTCAAAAAAAATTATATAAGATTATTGATGCTTTAAAAGAAAAACAAAAGAGAGTTTTTCAAATGAAATATTTTGATGAGATGACTTTTAAAGAGATTTCTGAAATTTTAAATATCTCTGAAAGTACGTTAAAGTCTACTTATTATACTGTCGTTAAACTTATAGAAAAAAAAATAGTAGCATAACAAACTATACTAAAAAAGTAAGGTCTAAATTACAATTATGGAAACTTTAAAAAACAATATTAATGATAATAGATTTTTGAAAAAAGGCCCTAAAGGAACGGTAACTTCATATCACAAAGAGCATTTAGGTTTAGCTATTCCTAAAGGTTACTTTAAAAAATCTAAGCAATCTATTTTAGATAAAATTAAAGAAGAAAGAGAGGTTGTTTTATTATCAAAAAGAAGAAAAATGTTTTGGTTACAACCAAGTATTAGGTATGTGGCAGCTGCATCTATATTATTTTTAGTAGGCGTTGGTATGTGGTTTCAAAATGTGTCCTCTACAAAAGCTACTCAAATAAATGTAGAATTAATGTCTTTTAATGACGATATTTTATTAGATGCTTTATTAGTTGATGATCATCAACTAAATAGCTTTGCTGAAGCTACTCTAATTAATGAAGTTGTACTCAAAGCTCAACTTTTAGAACAAGAATTAGATGATTTTTCGTTAGATGCTCTGATTTTAGAAGATACTTTATTGGACGATTACATTGAATTTGAGTTTGTAGAAAAATTGATACTATAATATTTTTAATTTTTTTTCAAACTATTTTAAAAAACGTAGTTCTAAAAAACAGAAACAATAATAATTAACTAAAAATTATACCCATGAAAATTTTAATTTCAAAAAAGAATTTCTTTAAAACCAGTGTTCCATCATTTTCAATTACCGCATTTATCTTGTCATTTTTTTTACTTGCATCTTGTTCAGAACCTGCAAGTATTGAAACGCTAGAAACAGATCAATCTTTAATTTCAAAAATAGAAACAGCTGCAAAAGTTACTTTACCAGTAAGTGATTTACCAGTTCAAACTATTACAGTATTTGAAGGGGATTTAGCAGATACTTTTATTCAAAATGTTCAGTTAGCAAAAGATTTAGGTTATGTAGTTACATTGGGTACAGATGATGTATCAAATACAGACGAAACAAGTGAAGTTTTTTTCTCTAAAAAAGGTAGAAAGTTAAATGATAACGATTCGCGCAGAAAAAAAAGAAGAGCAAAATGTTTTCAATTTGTTTTTCCTGTAGACTTTATTATGCCAGATGATGCTACAATCACCTTAACAAGTAAAGAAGATTGGAAATTAATAAGAGAATGGTATAAAGCTAATAAAGATACTAAAGCGAGACCGAGTTTGGTTTTTCCTGTTGATGTGTCTTTAGAAGATGAAACTATTCAAACATTGGTAAATAGAGAAGACTTAAAAGAAGTAAAAGATTCTTGTAAAAAAGGAAAAGATAGAAAAAAGTGTTTTAAATTAGACTTACCTGTTACTTTTACGATGCCAGATGCTACAGTTATTACTGTAAGCAAGAGAAAAGATTTTAAACAAGTAAGAAGCTGGCATAAAGCTAATCCAAATCTGGAAGAAAAAGCATCTTTAAATTTTCCTTTAGATATTATTTATAAAGATGAGACTACTGCAACAATTAATAATGAAGAGGAATTAAAAGCTGCTAGAAAAGCTTGTAGAGATTAAATTAAATTTAGTAAATTAAATATTTGAGTAAAAAATAAATGATGAAAATTAAAACAATCATATTACAGATTAGCTTTATGATATTCCTTTTTTCTGGAAGTGTATTTTTTGCTCAAGAATCTAATTACAAACTGATAACTAAAGAGTTGAATACTACTCAAAAAGAATTATTGCAAAAAGAGACAGCCTTAATGAAAGCCAATAGAACAGCTTTCAAATCAAGTCTTACTAAAGAACAATTGGCTATTTTAAAAGATAAAACAATTTCTAAAACAGAAATTAAACAACGTTTAATGGCTACTTTTACTAAGACACAAAGAGAATTGGTGAAAAATCAACAATTACAGTTGCGGGAAACTAGAGAGAGTTTTAGAAAAACATTAACAAATGAGCAACGAAAAGTGCTCAAGCAGAGAATTGATAAAATTAGAAATACACGAGATAGAGGCGAATTAAAAAATGGACCAAGAGAACCAAATGTAGATGGAAAAAAAGTAAGACCAAAGGGTATTAGAAATCAATGATTCTTCTTTACAAAGAGACAAAAACAATTTCAAAAGTTTTAAGGTTGCTATTATTTTCAATAGCAACCTCTTTTTGTTTTTATGCACAAGAGGATAGAGCGCAGGAAGATATTGATGGTATTTTGGACGAACTTTTTTTTAGTGAAGAACAATTTGTAGACGAATTATTAGAAAATTCCTCTTTTAACTTTTTATACACTTCTATAAATTATAACAACAATACGTATTTTTCAGGAAGAAGTTCTGGTACAGATCAATTCAATTTAATTCCACAAGTTTCTTATTATCATTCCTCTGGGTTTAATGCAAGTATTACAGGTGTTTATTATGAGGATTTTGAACCCAATTGGGATTTTACCAGTGCTACCTTAGGGTATTTAAATACAGTAGGTAAAAACGACAACATTATTTGTAACGTTGGATATACAAGATTTTTTTATAAAGATGATTTTAACGATTTTACCAATGCTGTAGATATTTCTCTAGGTATTCGAAATAAAAAACAAACCTTAGGGTCTACACTTTCTGGTTCTTATATTTTTGGAGCAGCTGTATCTTATCAATTGGTATCTAGCTCTTTTGCAAGAATCAATTTATTAAGGAAATCAAAATATGCATTACGACTTAGGCCAACATTACACTTTATAATTGCGCAGCAAGAGTACAGCTATGAGGAGGTTGTTAGGGTAAAGCCAAGACGAATTGTAAATTCTATAGCAGTAGAGATTTTTAATTTATTAAATACTCAAATTGCTGTACCACTTTCATTTACAATTAACTCTTGGGAAGTTGAGTTAGGTTATTATGTAAACATACCTAATCCTGTAGCAAACGAAACAGATTTGCCAAGCACGAGTTTTCTCAATTTTTCTTTAGGATATTTGTTTGATTTAAATAAGTAGTTTTTATTTTCTTATTTAATCGTAATATTGCAATAAACAAATGTATTGGGGATAACAAAGTCAGCTGTTTTTTCAGAGAAACAAAATACACTTGCTGGTATATCAAAAGTACTGGGACATCCTGCACGAATTGCAATTTTAGAACATTTAATAAATTTACAAACCTTTGTTTGTGGAGATCTAGTTAAAGTAATAGGTTTAGCACAAGCTATAATTTCTCAACATTTAAAAGAGCTCAAAAAAATAGGAATCATTAAAGGAACTATTGAAGGTACAAGTTTTTGTTACTGTATTGATATAGATAATTGGGAAAGAGTTGCAACACTATTACACTCATTTTTAAATATAAAAAACAATGTAAACTCCTGTTAAATAGGTTGTCATGAAAATATACAAACAGATAAAAGCAACTATAGATAACTTAGATGCAACAAACATATCATCAGAAAGAAAAGAAGTTTTACAATCGTTAATTGATTTTGTGCAAACTAAAGTAGATACTAATCAAGCAGCAAATCTTAATTTTATTTGTACTCATAATTCAAGAAGAAGTCATTTATCACAAATTTGGGCACAAACTTTAGCTAGCTATCATAACATACATAATGTTACCACTTATTCAGGTGGAACTGAGGCTACAGCAATGTTTCCTAAAATAGCTGAAACGTTGATTAAAGCTGGTTTTAGTATCGAAAAATTATCTCAAGAAAACAACTCTGTTTATGCTATCAAATACGGCGAAAATGCGCATCCAATAATTGGGTTTTCAAAAAAATATGCTGCTGCTTTTAATCCTACAAATGGATTTGGAGCAATTATCACTTGCTCACAAGCAGACAAAGGGTGCCCTTTTATTTTTGGTGCAGAAAAGAGAATACCCATTACTTATGAAGATCCGAAATTATTTGATGGAAAAGAAAATCAAGCTGAGAAATATGAAGAAAGAAGTATACAAATTGCAACAGAAATGTTGTATGTGTTTTCATCTATAAAAAAAATAGATAAGCGATGAAATTATCAAAGATTAAAAAACACTTAAAAGAATTAGATACTATTGCTTTTCAATTACCAAATGGAAATTTGGTGCCAAATCATTTTCACGTAACAGAACTTGGTATAATAAGCAAAGAATTTATTGATTGTGGAGGTAAGGTTAGATGCGAAAGGGTTATTAACTTTCAACTTTGGGAAGCCAATGATTATGATCATAGGTTGCATCCAGAAAAGTTATTCCATATCATAGAACTTTCCGAAAAGATGTTCGACTTTGATGATTTAGAAATAGAAGTAGAATATCAAGGCACAGTTACTATTAATAAATTTGGATTAGATTTTAATGGCAAAAATTTTTTGTTAACTCCAAAATTAACAGCTTGTTTAGCATTAGACACTTGTGATGCACCAAAACAAAAACCAAGAGTTAGAATCTCAGACTTGGGTAAAGTTACTAATTGCGATCCAAGTTCTAGTTGCTGTTAAGTGATCTAGATTATTAAACATTATTACTCTCATATGGTAATTAATTATGTTGTGAGTATCAATAAAAAGATAAGTCTAGTTTACTAAAAAATTGAATAAAAAGTATTGTCGTAAAGTATCAACCAGCAATCTTTTAAAGCAAAAAGTTATTTTGAAAAAGCTACCCTTCATCTAAATTAAATAATTGATTTTTTTGGGAAAAGCATCGGAAAGATAGAAAATGAACTAACTAAAAGGAGATGTTTAGGTAAAACAGTTGATGAATTAACTAAAGTAGAAAAATTTGAAAAGATTATAACAACTATTTATTGCTCTTTTGAATTTTCAGAATATGTTCTCCATTTTTCTAAACAAGCTTGTATGTCACTTGGTATTTCCGAGTTAAATTGTAGAAACTTTCCTGTTTTTGGGTGTGTGAAACCCAATGTTTTGGCATGTAAAGCTTGTCTTGGTAAAACTGAAAAACAATTTTGTACAAATTGTTTGTATTTTGTAAATGTGGTGCCTTTTAATATTTGCTCTCCACCATAGCGTTCGTCATTGAATAAAGTATGACCAATATGTTTAAAATGTGCTCTGATTTGGTGTGTTCTTCCAGTTTCTAATTTGCATTGTACTAAGGTTACATATGTCAATCGTTCCAATACTTTAAAATGTGTAATTGCAGGTTTTCCATATTCACCGTCAGGAAACACATCCATTTGTAAACGATTTTTAAAATGACGTCCAATATGTCCTTCAATGGTACCTGTATCTTTTTCAATATTTCCCCAAACTAAAGCATAATACAAACGTTCTGTTGTTCTATTAAAAAATTGTCTAGATAAATGTGCTAGTGAGAATTCGGTTTTAGCAACAACCAATAAACCGCTAGTGTCTTTATCGATTCGATGAACTAAACCTGGCCTTTCATTAGAGTTTGTAGGTAAATTTTGAGTATGATAAATTAGTCCATTAACTAGGGTTCCACTATAATTTCCATGTCCAGGGTGTACCACCATTCCTGGGGCTTTATTCACCACAATAACTTCATCATCTTCATAAACAATATCTAAAGGGATGTCTTCTGCGATCAATAAGTTTTCATGAGGAGGATGCGCTAAAACAACACGAACTACATCATTAGGTTTTACCTTGTAGTTTGGTTTTACAGCAATATCATTTACCAAAATATTTCCAGCTTTTGCGGCTTGCTGAATTTTATTTCTCGTAGCATTTTCAATAAAATTCATTAAAAACTTATCTACACGTAATGGTATTTGACCAATACTTGCAGTAAAATTATAGTGTTCGTATAATTCTTCAGTTTCTATTTCTTTTGGTTGATTTTCTTGCACGGTGTTTTAGTTGTTGTTGTGATTAGTTGTTTATAGGATTGTATTGTGTTTTAGTATTTTAAGTAAGTGGTAGTTAGCTACTAATTTTTTGCTACTTACTTTTCATTTCCGTCTCCTAAAATCAATTGTATTTTAGAGTTTAAAGGTAGTTTTTCTCCTACATTAATTTCTTTCCCTTTGTTTTTTAAACCTCTTACTACATCTTTTCCTATATCTTTCACATAAGTATATATAGTATCAACATGAAATCCAATTGAAACCAATTGAGAAGTAACCTGTCTTTTTGTTTTTCCATTTAAGTTAGGAATCGTAACATCCCTATACTTAGACGGATTTAAGGTTAAATAAATTTTTCTCTTTTCTTTTACAAAGTTTCCAGCTTCGGGAGTTTGTTCAATTACAGAGCGTTTTGGGTAAGTAGGGTTGTAACTGGTACTATCAATAATTTTATAAGATAAATCAAGCTCGTTAAGTTTTTGTTGTACCTCAATTAAGGTCATTTTTGCTAAGTTAGGTACTTGTATTTTTTGGTCATGATTTGTAGTTTCTGCCAACCAAAACTGCAAGCTAAAAACAACAGCTAATAGGCTTATTATAGCAACAAATGCCTGAAAAACAAACGATTTACTTTTAAAAAAAGAAAAGAAGCCCATAATTAAGAATTTCGATAAGCAAAGATATAAAAACTAAACGTTGAGGTTTACATTATTAGTAGCGAAAGTCTAATAAAAATAATCATAAGTGATGTTAAACTAAATAAATGTATCTAATTGAGAGGTAAGAATACTGTTATCTCTTTAAATTTAATAAATTTGTTTACTAATATATAAATAATGAAGAAAAGCATTGCTATTGTAATGGGAGGTTATTCCTCAGAACATGATATTTCTATTACGAGTGGAACAGTAGTTTATAAATTTCTAGATAAAGAAAAATACATGCCTTACAGGGTTTTAATTTCTAGAGAAAAATGGATAGCATTAGACGATAATAATCAAGAATACATAATAAATAAAAACGATTTTTCTTTTAATAAAGGTAAAAGTAAAATAATTTTTGATTGTGTTTTTAATGCCATTCATGGAGCACCGGGAGAAAATGGAATGTTATTATCTTATTTTTCTTTACTTAATTTACCACATACATCTGCAAACTTCTATCAAATGGCATTAACCTTTAATAAAAGAGATACCTTAAGTGTTTTAAAAAGTTATAAAATTAAAACAGCAACTTCTTTTTATTTAAACAAAGGTGATGTTATAGATATAAAACAAATTGTAGAAAAAGTAGGGTTACCTTGTTTTGTAAAACCCAATAATGCAGGTTCTAGTTATGGAATTTCAAAAGCATATACATTAGAAGAAGTTAAAATTGGAATCCAAACTGCCTACAAAGAAGATGATGAAATTTTAATTGAATCTTTTTTAGATGGTAAAGAGGTTTCTGTAGGAGTAATTCAATACAAAGGAGAAACAAAAGTATTACCCATAACAGAAATAGTTTCTGAAAATGATTTTTTTGATTATGAGGCAAAATATTTGGGAAAATCAGAAGAAATAACCCCTGCAAGATTAACAAAAGAAGAGAGAGAAATTATTGAAAAAACCGCACTAAAAGTATATGAAATTTTAAATATGAGTGGTTTTTCAAGATCAGAGTATATTTTAGTAAATGGTATTCCACACTTTCTAGAAATGAATACTGTACCAGGTTTAACTGAAGAAAGTATTTTACCAAAACAAGCAAAAGAAGCAGGAATTTCACTAGCAGATTTGTTTGATAATGCAATTGAGGGTTGTTTCAAAAAGGAAAATTATTGAGTAATTTAAGCACTATAAAACAGAAATTATTAGGTAGGTTATACATATTATTTCAAAAGAAAAAAAACAAATAGCAATGAGAAAATATTATTTTAAAAATCACACATTTGGTATGAACCTATAGAATTCGTTGCTTTGAGTTATAGTTTTTTTCAAAATTTCCTAATGTTGTAAAATCGGGATTGCTAAGTAAAATGAATGAATATCCAGTTTTGAAATCACGAAATACCAAAGAATGTTTTTAAGTAAGAACACTTAAAATGACCTTGTAAACTATGTAGAATATAGTTCTAGGAGTTATTTTTAATAGGAAATCTAATTAATTATTTGTAGTAATTTTAAATCTATTAATTCCATTACATTTGTGAAATGTGAATTTAAAAAAATAATACCTCAAGTTTTATAGATACAATTGATTTGTCTCAATTTTAACTCATAGTTCAAATAAAATCTTGATGCTAACACAGTCTTATGAAACGAGCAATTTTTCCAGGATCTTTCGATCCTTTTACGTCAGGTCACTACGATATTGTAGAACGAGGTGTAAAACTATTTGATGAATTGATTATTGCAATAGGAATAAATTCTAGTAAAAAATATATGTTTTCTCTTGAACAACGTAAGGATTTCATCATTAATTCTTTTAAAGATAATCCCAAAATAAAAATTGTTACTTACGAGGGGTTAACAGTAGATTTTTGTAAAAAAAATAACGTAGATTTTATTTTAAGAGGACTAAGAAATCCTGCTGATTTTGAGTTTGAAAAAGCAATAGCACATACAAATAGAGCAATAGCACCAATAGAAACAGTTTTCTTATTGACCTCTGCTGAGACCTCTTATATTTCATCGTCTATTGTAAGAGATGTAATTCGCAACAATGGAGATTATACGAAATTAGTGCCTAAAGCGGTTAGGTTGTAAAGATTGAATTACCTGTTAATAGAAAAAACTGGTGTTTTTACATCAACAGCATTACTAACTCTCTATGTATAAAATCTTTAAATAATTTTAGTTTCGTAGTTGCTTTTTACCAGGAGTTAAAAGGCACAACAAGAACTAAAATTTGTATTCTCCTAAAGGTTTTGGAAATTTTTCTGGGTTTGCCGCCAAATGATACCTTGGATCATCTACGTCTTCAAGAATAATTTCTTTAAATATAGGACTGGCTTTGTAAAGTAATAACTTACAATCTTTACTTAAATGTTTCAGGGTTATTTTTTTGTTGGCTGCTTTGTATTTTTCAGCTAGTGCAAAAATAGCTTCAATTGCAGAATGATCAGAAATTCTAGCTTCAATAAAATCAATCTCTACGTTCTCTGGATCATTTTTTACATCAAATTTTTCGTTAAAACCACTAATGCTTCCAAAAAATAATGGTCCCCATATTTCGTAAACTTTTGTTCCATCTTTTTTAAAGCGTTTTCTAGCTCTTATTCTTCTTGCATTTTCCCAAGCAAAAACAAGAGCAGATACAATTACTCCTAAAAATACAGCTACTGCTAAATCTACAAAAACAGTTACTAAAGAAACTAAAATGAGAACAAAAGCATCGGATTTAGGTATTTTTTTTAAAATTCTAAAACTAGACCAAGCAAATGTTTCTATAACCATCATAAACATGACTCCAACCAAAGCAGCAATAGGCACCATCTCTATATATTTATCTGCAAATAAAATAAAAGTTAATAAAGTTAATGCCATCATTATACCAGATAAACGTCCTCTACCTCCAGCGTTTATGTTGATTACAGTTTGTCCGATCATTCCACAACCACCTGTTCCACCAAACAAACCAGAAACAATGTTCCCAGAACCCTGAGCAATACATTCTCTATTTCCATTTCCTCTTGTTTCAGTTAATTCGTCTACTAAATTCATGGTCATTAGAGTTTCAATTAAACCAACAGAGGCAGCTAAAAAAGCCGGCAATGTAATAAATTGTAACGTATCTAAATTCAAAGGTAAATTTTTCCATAATTCCAAATTTGGTGTTGGAAATTCTCCTTTTAAACCAGTTCCACCACCCTCGATGATGTATGAGCCAACAGTTGTTGTGTCGATATTAAAACCAATTACAAGTAAAGAAGTTATCAAAATGGCTGTTAATGCAGCAGGTAGTTTTTTAGTAATTTTAGGCAATATCCATATGATCCCCATTGTTAGTAAAACCACTGCAATCATTGTGTATAATTCTGCACCTTGCATAAAAATACTTGTATACTCTTTGACACCCTCTTCAGAAATAGAAAGAGATTTGTGAGAAAACATTTTTACTTGAGCAATAAAAATTACGATAGAAAGACCATTAACAAAGCCCATCATTACAGAGTGTGGAATTAAACGCACAAATTTTCCCAGTTTAAAAACTCCAGCAAAAATTTGAATAATCCCCATTAAAATTACACAAGCCATTAGGTAGAAGAAGCCCATGTTTTCAATAGGTTGATCTAATAACATGCCCTTTGTGTGCCCTTCTGAAATCATATGAACAAAAATTACAGCAACAGCACCAGCAGCCCCAGAAATTAAACCTGGTCTTCCTCCAAAAAAAGCAGTAATTAATCCAATAATAAATGCACCAGAAAGTGCCATTAATGGGTCTATTTGTGCAACAAAAGCAAAAGCTACAACTTCTGGAATCATGGCCAATGAGACTGTAATTCCTGCTAAAATATCGTCTTTTGCATTTGGAGTAATTTTTCTAATGAATTGTGTCATTGTGTTGGATTAATTTTCAAGTCGGCAAATATAGTTTCTTTTTCTTTAAAATTATAGATTTCTATAGGCATCGTAAACCAATTGAATATTCTTATATGTGTTTTTTAGTGCTATTTTAGCAAGCATATTATTTTTAAAAATTACTGCCGTAATCCCTTCTTCTAGTTGGGGTTTTAAATTTCCTTTAAAAGAGGATGTCATTAAAAACCAATGTGTCTCTTTTAGTTTTAACCCTTTCAAATTGTAAATGTGGTATGTTGTTGTAATTTTTCTTTTCAATTCAAGATTAGAAATACCACATTCTTCTTCAACTTCTCTTATGGCAGCAGTTGCTATATGTTCATTTTTTTCAACTTTTCCTTTTGGCAAGTCCCATTGATCATTTCTGTAAATAAACAAAACCTCTTTTTTTTTATTCAAAACTAACCCCCCAGCAGCTACAATAACCTCGAAATTTTGCGTAAAATTAGCCCAATCTTTTTTTAAATTATCTGAGATTAAAACAATGCCTTTGCACTTTTTTTTATTCAATTTTTTCATTAATTCTATAAAATCAATACTATGAAAAGGGTAGGTAGGTAAAGTGTTGTTTTTTTTCGTGAAAGAAGTGATGATTAAAGGGGTTTCATTTACAAAAACTTCATACATTTGTTTCATGATTTTGAACAAAGATACTGCAAAAAAAACGGCCGAATTACTGTTGCAAATCAAAGCAATTAAGTTAAGTCCAAACAAACCATTTCAGTGGGCTTCCGGATGGAAATCACCCATTTACTGTGACAATAGAGTTACACTTTCTTATCCGTCAGTAAGAATTTTTTTAAAAAGAGAAATTGCACAAATAGTTGAAAAAAAATATGGAAAACCAGATGTTATTGCTGGGGTTGCAACTGGGGCAATAGCAATAGGTGTATTAATAGCTCAAGAATTAGGTGTGCCATTTATTTACGTTAGGCCAGAAGCTAAAAAGCATGGAAGAAAAAATCAGATAGAAGGTCATCTTGAAAAAGGACAAACCGTTGTCGTTATAGAAGATTTAATAAGTACAGGTAAAAGTAGTTTAAATGCTGTGAAAGCTATTGAAGAGGCTGGGGGTCTTGTTAAAGGAATGGTTGCTATTTTTTCTTACGGATTTCAATTGGCAGAAGATAATTTTAAAGATGAAAATGTAGAATTAACTACTTTAGGTAATTATGAAACATTATTAGAACAAGCTTTAGAAAATAACTATATCAATAATACGGAATTGTCGGCGTTAAATAATTGGAGGTTAACTCCTGAGAAGTGGAATCAATAAATTATAAAAGTGAATTTACAAGGAGAAAAAATAATAGTTAATAAATCAATAGTAGACATTTTTAATTATTTGACTGTTTTGGGTAACTTTAAAAATATCATGCCACAAAACATTCAAAAATTTGAAGTTGATGGCGACTCATTTATTTTTGGATTACCTGGAATGCCAGAAATTAGACTTTTGCTTAAAGAAAAAACACCACATTCAAATATTACTTTAGGTGCAGCAAGTAGTAAATTGTCTTTTACTTTAACAGTAGACATCACAGCAACAAATGATAAGAGCTCTGAGGTTCAGTTAAATTTTAATGGAGACTTTAATCCAATGATGGCTATGATGGTTAAAAAACCATTAACTAAATTCTTAGACACACTAACAGAAAATTTAAGCAAATTGTAGTTTTTTTAATTGAATACATTTATTTAGCTGCGTATCAAAACTTTATAATAAAAGTTGTAAGTTTGTAGAAATAAATTCTATATTATATAGATATTAGTAGAAAGTAGATGAATTAATTGAGTAAATGACTTGTAAAAGTTGTTCACAAATGAAAACTAGTAAATTATGAAAAACAATCTTGCTGCTGCAATTTGTTTAGATGTGTACCTTTCCACCCTTTCCGAAAAAGAATACAACGTAGTAAATGAAAATATCGATTTTTCATATCAAAAGAACATGCCCTTAAAGAGTTGGGATATTTTCATGAACTCGTTTCATGAAAACATGATTGAAACAATAAAAAAACATGATTTTCAACAAGTCTCATCTTTTGCAAAGAGGTTCAATTGGAAAAATGATATAGTAAAAGCGTTTAATGAGAATAACTACGAAGCACTAATAATAACTGATGCAAAACAAAATATTATTTGGGTAAATAAGGGTTTCTCTAAAATGACTGGATATTCAAAAAAAGAGGCTTTACAAAAAACTCCTAGGTTCTTACAAGGAAAAAATACTTCAGATACACAAAGAAAAAATATTAGAGAAAGTCTCACAAAAGATAAACCCTTTACACAAATTATAGAAAATCAGAAAAAAAATAAAACAAGTTATAAATGTGAGGTAAAAATATATCCCCTTTACGATAAAAAAACAACTCATTATATAGCTTTTGAAAGACAAATTGTTTAAGAAAGTAATTTAATCTCCTGAATGCCAAAAGCCTGTAAAGATTGATTTTCTAAACATACTAGTAATTTTCCTTCTTTAGAAACCCCTTTAATAATCCCTGAAAAAATTGCGTTATTTTTGTTTGAAAACGTGGCAACTTTGTCTTTTTTAAAGAGTTCTTTGAGGTATTTTTTTTCTAGGTATTCAAATTTAGCGTCATATACTAAACCAATATAATATTTAAGTTCTTTAAGTAGCATTTGCAAAACTTCATCTAGAATAAAATTGTTTTTATGAATTTTTTTTAGAGAAGTAGCCTTAGGTATTTTTTCAGGAAATTCCTCTTCATTTACGTTTAAGCCAATACCAATAATTGCAGTTTTGATAAAAGTACTTCTGCAATTAGGTTCAATTAAAATACCACTAATTTTTTTGGATTCTGAAAAAATGT
>Ga0209136_1001480_pt1 | contig 15337 bp, 22 predicted proteins | sample SaaInl0LU_22_DNA_FD_184640 | JGI IMG/M metagenome (GOLD analysis project Ga0209136, IMG submission 184640) | Marine microbial communities from expanding oxygen minimum zones in the Saanich Inlet - ESP_90LU_22_DNA (SPAdes) (version 2) | ecosystem: Environmental > Aquatic > Marine > Intertidal... | reverse complement strand
TGCCAAGCAAGTAGCGGCTCTCCGCCTGTCATAATCAAATGAACATCTTGTCCATTATCTTGCACCCACTTACCATTCGGAGTGAGCGATAGCAAGTGTTCAACTACTTCGTCTACAGTTGCTTGTTTATTAAAGTGTTTAAACTCTGGATAGATACTTGCGTATGTATCACAGCCTGTGTGTATAATAGGCAAGTCTGTAAACTCTTTAGTTGTTTTGTGTACATCCTTAGCAATTAAATCTGCTACTTCAGGATTGTGTTTAATACCGTCAGCGTGTAATTCTGTTCGGTTACGTTTTTCATCTGTACCAAAGTTCATGCAACGAAAGTTACAACCGAAAGTGCGCAGGAATACACTAGGTACTCCTACAAATTTACCTTCACCTTGTACTGAATAAAATGCTTCTGAATAACGTAATTTCATAGTGGAAGACTCCCTGTATAAAGTTCAATTGCAAGACTAATCATGCCCAATATAAATGCTACTATGATAAATGTCTTAGCAATGATCACTGCAATATAATCGCCCATCATCGTGCAAACTCCTGTTGTAATTTAATATTGTCAAAGAATTCTTTCTTTGTTCCCATGTCGTTTGCAAATGCACCTTTAAGTACAGTTGTTTGTGTAAGACTGCTAGTTGCCATAATACCTCGATTTTCACAACATCCGTGTGTTGCTTGAATGTACACGCCTAAGTTTTCTGCATCAGTTGCTAGGTGTATTTCGCGGGCAATATCGTTTGCAAGTTCTTCTTGCAGTGTGCCACGTCTAGCACACCATTGTGCAATACGTGTGTACTTGCTAAGTCCAATTAGTTTGTCTGCTGCAATAATACCAATGTATGCAACACCGCTTACAGGCTGGTGATGATGTGAACACATGCTCTTTAGTTCGCTGCGTACTACTAGCATGCCTTCATAACGATCTGCACTGTCATTAGGAAATGCTGTTGCACTAGGAGCAGGATCATAGCGTCCTGCCATAATCTCATTGTAGTACATTTTAGCAAGACGCCGTGCTGTACCTTGCGAGTTAGGATCGTTATAACGATCAATGATTAATGTATCTAATACACTTTCAAATGCAGTAGTAGCTTCGTTGATAAGTTGTTCTTTATCACCTTCTTCTAGTACTGCACTAATGTTGTCGCCTGCCCAGTATCGCATATCTGCTTGTACTAGTCGAGCTTTTACTTCTTCACTTTTGCTCATTTATTTCTCCGAGTTATTGACGAGGATGTCATGTAAAATGGTATACTCATACTATAAGTATACCATATATTTAGGTATTTGTCAAGTGTTAAGAAAAGTATTTTTCTAACATTTCTAAGCGATCATTTGCACCAGCCATCTTGTCAAGTTCTTCTTGAATAGCTTCTACAATATCACTATGTTCACCAATGCCTGTTGCATTGTTCATGTAAACCATAATATTAGTCTTTGCTCTTTCAAGTTCACCTTCGGCATGCATCCGTGCTGCTTTTACTAATTGTTCCTTCAAGTTCATATTCCTTTTTCCTATATGATTTAATATTCGGCTACGTTTTCCCAAGGGTAAACGAGCCACTGGTCTTCTTCTGCTTTGTTAATTTCGTGACATGTATAATCTATAGTTCCGTGAAACCCGCTTGCTAGATTATCAGTAAGTGTAGCAAAACGTACATTGCCGCCCCATACACGATCCCATTTAGGATCATTGGGTAAACAGCTCGCTTGCCAATCTTGTTTGATCCAATTGAATGTAGCACCTGTGTCGTTGATGTCATCTACAATAAGGATTTTCTTTTCTAGTGGTCCGCCAGTTACTTTAAGTGCATCGTCGCTCTCATATCCAAATGCATCTTCACTCATCCAACAATTGCTTTCACTATCGCCGCCGCCATCACGCAGGCTTACTTTAAGTGTGTCACAACGTATGCCAGTCATATTACTAATAATAGTAGCAGGAATGTTGCCACCGCGTGTAATACCTACGATGTAGTCAGGACGCCAATTGTCAGCATACATCTGTGTTACAATCTGTACACACATTTTTTCTACGTCTTGCCACGAGTAATAATGTTTCTTAATCATTTGCCTTCCTTTGAATCTTTTTCTGCTTTGGTTAATTTGTTGTTCCAAGTGTTGTTGCTGATGCCAAGTTCACTGGGCATAGCTTTGGTTTTGCCTACAGTAACGGCACCCCCTTTAGCAAGAAACTCTGCCTTCATTCGTTCAAGTTCTTCGTCTTTAGGCTTTGCATCGTGATTCATACTCATAAGTCTAGATCCTCTTTCTTACCTTTGTAATCTTGTTCTACTAATTTATATACAGTTTGGAAGTTTTCGTATGCCTTTGCAAGCGCAGGATATTCTTTGCACATATCATTTACAGTATCTACATCTGGAAGTGTTTCTTTCCATAATGCAGGAACAATGTTAATGTTATCCCAATCGAAACTAATCTGATTATCTAATGCATAGCCAATTTCACTTATGTTAACTGTATCAATCGAGCTACTAGTTATAGTATAACTACTATCCATACTAGAAGAAGTAACAAAACTACTGTCAGAATCTAACGAGTAATCACTTAGGTCAATTGTAATAGTATTATTCGCTTTTGATTGCGTCATACAATGCTGCTCCGCTAAAAAATTCTTTGTTAAGTTTTGTACGTTGCTTTTCTAAAGACACTTGTAAATCATCATAGTTTTCCATGTAGTTTACAATTTGTGCAATTACTTTATCTCTGTTGTGCAAGTAAGCATCATAGTCTTCAGTCCAAGCACTTGGATATTTAAACTCTGGCAGTGCCATTTCACTGTAGCTTAGGCGATCAGGCACCATAGGAATGGCATCTACTAGCGCACCTTCGTACCAACTAATACCGAGCGTTTCTTGCAAGTTAGCTGAGAATACAATCTTTGCTTCACCTAGCAAGTTGTGATATTCATTCTTTGTAAGTTCTTGTTCTTGACAAACAACAAACTCATACTGTGGCAAACGTTCTTTAAGATCTCTGAAGATTTCAACTTGTTTTTCAGGTGCAACGCGATGCGGAAAAAGAATAAGATCACGCTTTTCCATTCCTTTGTATTGCACAAGACTGTCTCGCAGATACTCCATGGGCCAGCCAACCTTAATTGCTTTGTCCATGTCAACATCATAATTGTCCATCATAGTGTCTGTAAACAAGTCAATATGAAAGTCAGTAGCATAAAAGTTATCATCATAACATTCATACATTGACATTTCTGCATGTCTTACCCAGGGCTTGTCGCCAATCAGCCTACCAAGGAAATCATGAGGATCATAACTACCAGCATGCCAAAGACCGCCGACTCTAATGTCGACCCCAAGGAGTTCAGCCATGTAGCGCAACTGGATAACAGTTGGGTTCCACGCATCCGTATATAAGAAATAATCGCCATCTTCTACTTCGCCTTTACAAAACATTTCACCGATAGTTTCTAGTTGTTTACTTTTATAAACATTAGTACCACCGAAGTTAAGGAAAGCCCCAGGCGTAGTTGCCTGAGGTGTTTCCCCGCCACTAATAACCTCAACATCTTCATTGGTAGCTCGACGCAATTGTGCAGGAAGATGTTCCTTCCATTGCTTAGTGTAGCGTGTATCTACTGCTTCGATGTCTACAATAAAGATTGTCATAGTTATTATCCTCGACTATTGTTGTTGTTAAAACGCGGGTTAGGACGACGATCACGTTGAACGAAGTCTTTGCCACCGTTGCGAGCTTTTGCTCGTAGCCAACCTTGATACTTTTGATAAGCAATCCAAGTAGGATCTTCTTTGTTATAAAGTGCTTTTTCATTAAACACTTTGCCTTCAAAGCGACAATAATCAAGAAATTGTTCGAGATCGTTAAACACTTTATTTACGGTTGGGTTTGCAATTGTCATAATATATTCCTCTTGTTATGACTTGGGGTAAAAAATAGAACAGCCATTTTCGCCATCTTCGGCAACATCAATCTCTACAAAGCGGCCTGGATATTTTGTAGAAATCTCTTTGTACAAGTCATCTGCAATCATTTCGCAGCTCTTGTGATCCAGTTGTAGTACAGATGTAGAACTATCTACTTCAGCATACAACCGTTCCATCCAGCGTTTAAACTGAATGAATTCAATGTCGCGATCGTTGTGGAATACTTCGATGCGTACTTTAAAGTGAAAGATATGACGATGTGGAATGCCTAGGAATGATACATCATCCCAATCGCCGGTTGCTAGTTTAGGGTCTGTATCAGCACCGGGATACATATGTACACCTTCTTTGCGGAAGGTAACCCAAATACTTCTACTTGCTTGTTGTGTTTGCATTTTTAAATCTTCTTCTTTCATTCTGCGTCTCATATACGCTTCATACGGTTCTTGTTGCATGTTTATATTGTAACACTAATCGATAACTGTGTCAAGCCCATAATCGTTCCAATCTGTATAAACTTTACGATCCATTAGATTATGGACACTATGGCACCATATACCACTATTAGTATCGCCCCAAGTGTTATCATCTAATTTAAGAGTTGCATTATAATTAAACTGTTTAATGTATGGAAGCTTAACACTAATCATCGCAATAAAGTTATTGTATTCATCAAACCCTGATTCTAGCACACCATGGCTGTATTCAACACCAAAATCAAGCGTACACCAGTAACCTTCTTTTAACAGAGGCATAATCATCGCCTCCCACGCTTCCCAATCGCTGGCATCTTCTGGAAGATTTAATCCAGGAGTAAAACTTTGACTAGTTCCGAAGTATAAGTGTTTAATTCCATGTGCATCTGCACGTTTTTTAATTTCATCTGCAGGCTGTATGCCTACAACAAATAGAGTTTGTTCACCATACATTGCAGTTCGTTCAACTTCTGTTCCAATGAAATAAACTACGTTTTGTCGTTCTTCGGTGTTTAATCCCATTTTATATATCCTCTATTATAGTTTTCGGGTCTATTTAATCCATCTTCGAATGCCAGTTGCCACTCGTTACTTCTATTATAGCCGGCTGTCCAGAAGTTGTCAACAACTAATGAGTTGTTAGTGATCCATTTTTCAGCATATACCATAGCTTCGATAAAACAGTCTGCTCTTGGACTAGGAAATACAATAGTACAAGCTTTCCAAAGCATGTTACCAAAATCTGATTCTAATTTCTTCTGAACGCCTAGTATTAGTAATGCTTCGTTGTTGTACTCAATATTGTCTAAGACATCGGTCCTACTGCTCAGATCAATTACAACATCATAACTACCTTTAACAGAATCTGATAGCTTATGTCCCCAAAGTTCTTTATTGTAGTTGCCGACTACATCAACTGATTTAAAATTAAGGTTAAGCAAATCGATAGTTTTGTATGCAACTTGTGCAAGAAATCCACTGCCTAAGATTACACATCGTTTGTCATCTCCTGATCGAGCTTTAATTGCATCGTATGCTTGCATTACTATATTAATACCACATGCAACAGGTTCTAAAATATATTTTGGATCAGCCTCTGGCACAACTACAAATTCATTTAGTCTACAGTTGTAATAGTCTGCATACGCAGGTTCGCCTCGAGTTGCCACATAGTCACCGATCTTAACGCCGTCTATTGACTCTCCCACTTGTATAACAACACCAAGGCCTTCATGACCTTGCATGCTCAAAGGAAGTGGACCGAAATTGCCTTGCATCATTTCTAAGTCACTACGGCATACACCTGTCATTAATGCCCTAACTTCGATTTCATCAGATTTATGCGCAGGCTTGTCCCACTTAATTTCTGTGAAGCTGCCATTGCCTGTTGTCTGTAATAGGTTAACTTTCATAGTGCCTCTATTTGTTTATGAATCCAAATGTCTTGTTTTGCTTGTTCTTGCCAAAAAGTATCGTTGTCTGTATTCTTAATAGCATCTTGTATCATATTATAATATGCCTCTTCAGGACACCATCCTAGTTCTATCGTACTACTATTAAATGTAACACAACTTTCTTCTTTTGTCAAGTCTCTCCAGTTTGCTTGTACACTCCACTTATCACCATATGTCATGTCAACTTTGTCATCTACATTGTATGTTCCGTTGTAATCGATAGTGCCGTAATCTGTACTATCAATATTCGGCAAAGTCCATTGCTGCTCACTAGTTTGCTTACTAGCAGTTGTACTCTGCCAATCGGGATTTAACGCAATGTAGAGGCTTAATAGATGGGGGACTAGATCTCTACTAACTCCACCGTATGCAAGTTCTTTAGTAGTAAACCAACTGCCCGGATGCGGAATACAATTCTTTCTAATCCATTTAATATCGACAGTGTCAGACTGTGTAGCAAGTGATTGCATCTCGGCGATGTTATCTCGCCACATATTATTCTTTACCATCATAATACGTGTGTCGGGATACCGACTCAGTGTGTCTTGCCATTCAGCAGCATTTGCAAACCCTGGCTTTTCCACAAATACAATTTTACTATATGGCGCAACTCGTTGTGTGAGCTGTACATGAGTAAAATTAGGTGTGCATATGTTTACAGTGTCAAAGGAACCATGCACACCTAAAGCATCTTCTACTCTTGTAAAGTCTGCATCTTTGTCTGGGTTAGTATCTACAGTTACAACAGTTGCACCTAATTGTGTTAGTACACTCTTGTAAAGTTCGCCTATTCCCATGCCTACTATAAGACTTTTCATTCTAAACCTTTTTGGATCAAGTATTCGTTGATTCGGTGCATTTCATCTTTTAAGTAAAGTTTCATAGTTTTCATTCTACGAACTTCTTCAGTAACGTATGCATTATTATATAACGATTCTATTTCTTCGTCAAGCTCTCGATGCTTGCGTTTTAATTCATCATAGTGTGCGCGAAGTTTATCTTCGACTTCATCATAGTTGCTCATCCTGGAGTTCCTCTAATTTAGTTTCGTCTAAGGTTTCTTCAACGTCGACTACTTCAGCTTCTGGTTCATCAAAGAATGCATTAAAGTAGGTGCTAGCGTTTACGGATTTCTTACCCACTGCGCCGCGAGTGCCTGGAATTTGCATCCATAATCTGCTGTGATCTTCAACTATTTTATTTGCTTCTTCTCTAGTATTAGCAGCAAATACAGCATCGATGACATCTCTACTATAAAGTTGATCATGTTTTTCATTTACTAACATCGAAGGTACTTTGCCAGCATCGTATTGACGATTTGCTTCTTGCACAGAATTTAAATGCATCCATACGTTATGTGCCATTAAGATTGCATAGCTAAAGCTATCCCAGCTAGTTTTACCTTCTTTGCCAATTCTATTCAAATCGCCAGGCGCATAAATGCAAACGTCTTTTACAGTTGTATGTTCCATTACAGGGCTAGTGGCAAAGTTTTTGTGAATGCCATCTTGTACTACTGCATCTTTAAATAATCTGGTATCCTGTGCATACTTTTTGTCATCCATCGCTGCTGCCATACGATAAGACCACTTGCCGCGATCTTCGATCTCAGTTTCGGTATAAACTTGACCATTTGCAGTTGCAAGGAAAGGACTAGCACAATCAAAGCTAACAGTAAACTTAGGATTATGATACTTGCGCACAGCACGTTGGATATCAGTTAATACTAACGCCCACTCTAATTTACTGGTACCCAAGAAGTGCATCCAGTCATGTAATCCTTCTTCTAATAGACCGTCAAAGCGCAATGCAACTAGACGTTTTAGAACTAAGTGGACATCACACATGTTTTGTCCGCCCATACCCCAACCATTAAAATGATTGTCTGGATATATTGCAGGGTCGCAATACTTCTTCATACGTTCATACCAGTCATCTGCGTCAGCGTGATTTTCACCTTGCAAAACATTTAAGAATTTGCAGTTACCATTACGGTTTTTAATAAAATAATCATTATTAATTTCTGTAGCTTTGCATGCTTCTTCGTATGTGCTAATGCCTGTAGCTTTTTGACCTTCTGGCGAACGTGCAACCCACGCTGGGATATCTAAACACATACCATAGTCCATTAAAGCATCCATCCAAGTTAACACTTGTTTACGCTTCTTCATTGCCGCAGGACAATTTGGATCTTTCCAATCGCCAGGCCATTTACCCTTACCAATTTGGAAGCCACCTGAATCTCCTAGTACAAAACTGTCACCATTACGTGGACGAGTTCTGAACATCTCTTCTCGATCATCTTGTTTGTTCAAGTCTAGATTGGCGTGTCCTGCAGAGTACAAGCACCACTTGTAGTATAACAGTGGGCTTGTAGGATCTAAGTAATTTATACTTTCCACATCATTCGTAAAGTTTGTAGGCAGTCTGGAAGGTTCGATGTACGGGAATCGCTTTCTTTGATACCCGATAAATGCGGAGTAAAAACCAGATGTTGCTGGCAAAAACAAGGCATAATCTTTTTGTGTTGCTGTTAAGTTTGTATTCATGCTCTCCGCCGGTCCATCCATATTACTTGCTCTGCGCTGGTAAGATATAATCGTATGATGCCATGCCTGAATCAACAGTAATCATCATAGCACCTTGGTCACTAATGCTCATTGTAACATCACCGCTTAGATTAAGAATACTTTGAACAGCAGCTACGGGCCAACTCCACGTGTGCTGTAGCGTGCCTTGTACTGCATTCTGAAATACAAACTCGCCTGCGTGTGTGCTTACATCACCAAAACTAAACACCAAGTCACTTACGCCGGCAGTTGCTTTAGTTGTAACATTAAATGTAGGTTCTTCGTTGTGTGCTGCACTCATTAACTTCATACGTGTAATTGCTGCCATGCTAGGTTGGAACACAACATTCCAAGTAGCGCCTTTAAACTTAACAGTTTTCATCTTTTCTTCGATAATTGCTTTATTCATAAAGCGATAGTCGTTTTCAAAGTCGCCAGCTGCATTTTCAAAGTGAATGTGTGTTGGCATAGTTTCGCCGTTACGTTCTGCGGTAACTACATCAATCTTTGCATCAGTTTTGTATTCTGGGTTTTTCAAGTGCAATGCAAGTTTGTCTAAGTTAGGCATACCGAATGTACCAACAAACTCAGTAACTGCTGTGTGTGTTTTTGCACTCAAAATAACACTGCGATCTTCTGCCATTGAATCAACGTTAGTAGTTCCATCTTCAGATGTAATTTTAACGATTGGCAAAAAACCTAGTGCATGTGTGTGTGCTACTACGTCTTGTAAGATATCTTTCATACTGTTTCTCCATTAAATAAGTTAATTATAACGCCTTTATCGGCTGTTGTCAAGTATTTTTCTATACTATATTTAGGTTTATAACCTAGTGCTTTCATTTTTTCTAAGTTAGCACAAGTCCATTGCCTTTCTGTTGGGGTATTTAGACGCACTGGTAAATCAGGAGCAAGGTCTTGGATCCTTACAGGAACCCCACTTCCAATATCAAGTACACCTTTAACATAATCAGCGTCTATTAAAATATTAATAGCATCGATTACGTCATACAAGTGTACAAAATCTCTATGATGTCTTGTAACATATTCTAGTTTATTATTAAACAGTTTGTCAAAGAACATGTTCTTTCTTGGTGTGTCTGAATATACTGTGTGAAAACGCATGCCTAGTGTGTTAGGATAACGGCTAGCAAGTTCTTCAAGTACGTGCTTAGACGCTGCGTAAGGGTTCAAATCGGGCTCGTACGCACTTGAACTACTCGCATACAGTATACGTGTATTCTCATAACGATCAAACAAGCGCCTGCTTGCTTCTACGTTATTCATCCAATATGCTGCTGGATCGTTAATACTTTCTCTTACACCACTTCGTCCTGCAAGGTGTATAATTAAATCAAAGTGTTTATTTGGAAAGTCACATGTTAGTAAGTCGATACCATCTTGTAAATCAATGCCTGTCACAGTATGATTTAGTTCGAGTGCTTTTATTAAACTGGATCCTATAAATCCTTTATGACCCGTTAATAGTATGTTCACGTAGTTTCTCCCATGTGTGTTCCCAGTCTCTAACTTGATGTGAAAAGCCTAACTGAAAGTCTTTTAGTGCATATGCTAATGGTAAGTCATTACCACCTTCAAACATTGCATCACCATAAAAATGTATGGTGTCATCTTCTTTAAAGTCTCTTAGAATTTGTGACTTGTCTGCACCGCGAGGAGCAATATCAATACCAGTATCGCCTCCTACAGTTGCTTGCAAGTCTGGAAACATTATATTAAATGCACTTGCTATATTAATACGCTCATTTTTAACAGTATCGTATTCTACATACTTTGCACGTTCTTCAGTAGTAGCATTACGTCCTACAACACTAAAGTTAACCATGCCACTACGTTGTTCAATATGATTACCTGTGCGCAAACTAAACGGACTTTCATATTCGCAACTAATTAAAAATGTCCTTGCTAGATCAGGTAATGTCCATCCGCTTTTAAGTATATTTGTGTCACCGTCCCAAACATCACTACCTGAACACTGATAAACACGCTTGCATAGAATATAAGTGTCTTCACCTATTTGTTCTATAGTTTTAGGTTTATCACTGCCGGTAACTAGATAAACATCATTATCTAAGCAAAATGTATTAAAGAACATTTTAAAATGTATGTCAATAATACCCCGACTTGGAGTTAGTGTGCCATCTACATCAAATATAAATTTGTTCACTTAGATCCCTCGCAAAATGCATATTCGCCTTGTGTAAATTCTCTAGAAATTTCTACCCAATCCTGTACACAATCTATTGCAGTAGCATACTCTGCATATCGAGTTACTTTAGGTTCGTCTAGTCCAATAACTGTACTAATAATTAAAAGTGTCCACATTAAGGATTCTCCTTGATCCACACGCACTCTGCAACGTCTTCGGGCGTGTCGTACATACGCTTACACACTTCATAAGGGTGAGCATAATTGCCTAGTGCTATTCCGAGAACAAATGATACTGCTATAGCAAATCCTCTCCAAGATTTGAATCCTTGCCAAAATGCTTTACTCATTCGTTTTGTCTCTCCGATACTCGCTTGCGCAAATCACTTGAACTAAAACGGTGATCACGCTTGTTAAAATGTAAGTCTATATCGCGACGTCTACAAATATCTTTACCTGTAAAGTCCTTGTCACGATACTCCTCTCCTAATATTCTAACATGAATATTGTACATTGTCAAGATATCTTCTAGATCTTTTTCAGTACCATAGGGGATAATCTCGTCAACATACTTAACTGCTTTGAGTTGAGTGTAACGCTCTACAACAGTTTGTATAGGAGCGTTCTTCTCTGCACGATCAACACTAGGATCTACTTGCAATCCGCAGATCAAGTAGTCACATTGATCTTTTGCTTCACGTAGCATTTGTACATGCCCGGCATGCAGTAAATCAAATGTTGATGCGGTAAATCCTACTTTCATTTTTTGTCCTTATAATAGATATCATCTTTAGTAAACACGTGATTAAAATATACATTATTCTTAATAAGCAGGTAGTCGTCATGATAATATTCGTCAACTTTATCAATAAGCGTTTTACTAAGTACTCTATCTAGTTTTTTTGAAAACATTAATTTGAACTTATTTTCAAAACTATAATTAACAAATGGAATAGTTTTAAATAATTTTAAATTCATATTTAATGTTTCCATGCCGTCAAATTCTAACATAAGATATTCAGCAGGTCCAGTAAAATTTAAAAATTTTGTTTGTGGAACAGTGTGTTCGTCGAATTCAATTTTGTTAATGGTATCAAGAATTTCTTCTTCTTTATTTGGATTTCTAAACCAATATTCATATATTCCGCTTTTCCATCTAAAATATGGATCTCTTAGCAAGACCCAATATTTTTTAACATCAAAATTGTGATAGTTAGCCGGGTGTTTATAATACAGTCTCAACACAGAGGAACCACACTTCGGTATCCAGACAATTGCATCGTTGTTAACTTTTGTACATGATCCTAGTTGATGACCGTAATACTCTGTTATCATTGCATCTGTTCCGATAAACTTCTTAACATTTCAATTAATTCCTACTTTCATTTGTGATTCCTCTTACCATCAAATATACAAATAAATTCTAGTGCAACATCACTGGTGTTGTGTACTTTGTGGAATACATTGTCTTTAATTAAAACTGTATCTCCTTCGTGTACATCAAACATTTCATGATCAAGTTCCATCTGTCCGCTGCCTTGGATAAAAATATATACTTCTTCTTGACCGGCATGCCTGTGTCCCGTAGTACACTTTTTAGCATTTAATCGCGTACTACTTACTACAAGATTATTAAGTTCTGTATTATCTTTTACAGTGTAACGATAATCATCCTTGACAACTTCGCCTCCTATATCCCAAGCGCCGTATTTCATCGCATCATCTCCGCTAGTTCCTTTAACTTTTCAATAACTTCTTCAATAGTATTTAGGTCCTGTTCGTTCTCTGTATCAATTTCTATTTCTAGTTTTATCTTCACGTTATTCTCCGAAGTCAAACAAACTTGAGAATGTTGTGTGTTGCTTAGTATCTTCTAGAGGATAGTTTAGCACACCAATCAAGTTGTCTAGTTTGTTATCAATAATAGTTTCTGCCATTGCTGCATCATCGAACGGAAGTTCTTTGAACCATTCTGGCAAACGCATTTGATCTGTTGGATACGCAACACTTGTGTACCCTAACGGATTCTGTTTTAGTTTACAAACAATAACTTTCATACCGTCTACAACTTCTTCGCTATACTTGTCACCGTTCATACGTTTTAGTGTGTTCCAGTTAATGCTAGCTCGAACGTGGCCGGGCATGTTAGCTTTACCTTGCTTTTCTTCTAAGCGGCGATAGTGTCCAACTTTGTTTGCACGTTTAGGAGATCCTTTCTCCCAGCCAGGTCTTGCACTAAACTCCTTACGGAACTGGGTAATACGCTCAAGCACATCTTCACGCGGCTTGTCTGTAAGCACCATAAGCAACAACTCGCTCAAAAACTCTTGCATAAACACAGGAGTATCACTTCTGCGCAAGTCTAAGCCCATAGCTTTTACCTTGCCAGCTTTACCGTCGATATCTGTTCTAAAGCCTTCGTTGTCGACAACTAGTGCTGCATAACGCTTCTTAGTAATAAACAAGCCCGACTGCGCAACAATCTCTCTGCCTGCCGCAATAACAGTTGCACGACTTTTTGGACAGTGATGCGACTTTGCCATCATGTCAACAAACGTACTATCGACTGCTTCACTTATTTGATCATATAGTGTAATTGCTTTTTCAATATTCCATTCAATTTTACCAGACTCAACATCATCTTTTAACGTAGGCCATGCACTAAAGTATACAGAGTCAGTATCGCCGTATACTACAGCTTCGCCTGTGTGGTCGTATACACCTGTAATAACTTTGTTTGCTTCTGCACTCATGTGTTTAACAATAGTACGTCCTGTCAGTGTTGTACTTTGTCCGATACGTTTATCAAAGAATCTACAACCAGGATTAAGAATAGCACCATACAAACTGTTCAAGTTAATCTTCTTAACCAACTGTCGCTTATCCCAATACTCAGTCTCGACAGCATTGCCTGCGTCCTTAGCTTTCTTAAGATGCGCCTGCAACTCTTTACGTTCACTGTACCAACGCTTTAGGATACCTGGAATAACACCTTCAAACTCTGTAGTAAAGATAGTACCGTTAGCACTAAGCATCCAAGGCTGATTGCTGTCAAAGATTAATTGATAAACCTCTGCACCACTGAGTACATCACTGCCGCCATCCTCCCAGTCGATTGTTAGTACAATGTCTTTACGCCGTTCCATAACAGCATCATATTCTTCGGTTGCAAACTTACCTTCCCAACTACCAGCAAAGCTTTTTTTCTTTAAGAACATGTCTTCGTGTACACGAGCGTCACTGATCTCTGGTCGTATTTGTCCTACGACAGTTTCGGGAGCCATATTTAATGCACGAATCACACTAGGATACAGCGAGTTCAAATCCATCGATGCAATCCACTTATGCAAGCCCTTTTTAGGAAACGCAACATATGCACCAGCAGCTTGTGTGGCTTCGTCATCCCGTGCTTTACGATTGGGTACTTGTAAACCCCTATGCCATGCTTCGTTAACGATAGCTTGCTCTGTAACAGCAACAGCACCCATTGTTGTTTGTAGAAGCACTGTGTTAGCGTGTGCTAGTTCGTTGCTTAGATCAATAAAGCGTAGCTTCTTGTCCAACTTGTCAAGTAGTGCAGTATCCTGAATGTTATATTCAATAAACTTACGGAAGTCTTGATTATATAACTGATCAAGTGTGCCTTCGTATGCAACTTTGTTTTCGCCTACTTCAATTTCGCCAATAGCATCCAGTCGATATGTGTGACGCTCTTCATAAGTGTACTTACGATACAAGTTCAAACTATCCAAGTGTACACGCCCAACTAAGTCAAACGTTTCACTTTCCTTACCAAACTTTTCGTAAGTACGCTTCTTAGGAAGCTGTCCCCACAAGCAGAAACGTCTTGTATCATCCTTGCTTAATACACGAGCAGTTCTGTTTACAGTATACGGAATATCATATCCTTCACTGTTCCATCCACTTAGAATGTCACTGTCTTCAATCAGTGTCAAGAACGTGTCAATCATGTCACCTTCACGTTCAAACAGCATTACGTTGTCGATGCCTTCAAGTTCTTTCTTTGCTTCGTCCATAGTAAGTGTCTTCGGCGGCACTGCCAAACACACCATTGTGTCGAGCCATTGCAAGTATACAGAGATACTCGTAATAGGCATAAACGGATCACTAGGATCAGCAAATCCTCGCTCTGGATCAAAGTCAGTCTCGATATCGAAAAACGCAATGTTTAGCTTAGGTGCATCTTGATTAAGGTACTGTTCGCTTAGACACTGGAAGATAGGATTAATATCACTCTCAAACAGTTCTTTGTCCCTATTAATTGCAACTTCTTTGCGGAAGTCTTTGGTGTTCTTGCACACAATACGACTCAAAGGGTCACCGTACACGCTCTTGTACTTGCCCTTCTGATCTTTATAATAAAATGTATATTTTACTGGATATTCGCGATAAGTTCTCTTACCGTCTTTGCGTTCAACTGCCCGAATAATATCGGCGTCTCTGTCAAACATTGCGTCTACGTAGCTCATTTATTCTCCTTGTTGCTTTTGGCCAACTAACCGTATACCTGTTCGTAAGTGAACGATTCTATAAAGTATATATTACCACCAAAGCATTGATACGCCAAATCCGAATACATTTACTACACAAAAATATGCAGTCAACATCATTGGCCAAGCAAGACCTCGCCTAATATATCCTAACACCCCAAATATAGATCCAATAAAGAAACCTGGATATACTATTGTCATGTTAGGTTCGTATGCAGTCATAGCTAG
>Ga0209136_1001473_pt1 | contig 15404 bp, 15 predicted proteins | sample SaaInl0LU_22_DNA_FD_184640 | JGI IMG/M metagenome (GOLD analysis project Ga0209136, IMG submission 184640) | Marine microbial communities from expanding oxygen minimum zones in the Saanich Inlet - ESP_90LU_22_DNA (SPAdes) (version 2) | ecosystem: Environmental > Aquatic > Marine > Intertidal... | reverse complement strand
AACATCACCTGTTACTCTGTCGTGGTCAGAATCATAACCTCGATGCGTAGGCAGATCGAAGGCTACTGATAGGCCTTTTTGTCCAGCAGCTAAATTCTTTCGGTAAAAAGCGTTACTGTCCTCAGCTGTTGAAAAACCTGCATATTGGCGAATTGTCCAAGGCCGACTGACGTACATACTTCCATAAGGTCCTCTGAGGTATGGTGGTGTACCTGCACCAAAATTCAAATGGGTCAATCCCTCGATATCTTCACCGGTGTAATAGGGTTTTAAAGGAATCCCTTCGGCTGTCTGCGTAGAGCGCATCAGATCCTTTTGAGCCTTTGCAACGCTGTTGGATAAATTGATATGTTCGACAGAATGTCTCATGATTTTTCTTTATCTAATCTACTCAATTCAAGCGGTGCTGCTAATCTGCTGGTTTTAATCGATTTAGGGTTAGAGTCATAGACTGCTGTTGGTCTGAGTCTCTCCACTTGTGATGTCATTTGCTCCTTTTCGTTAACAAAAATATTGGCTCCAACCAGCACCATGTCTCCACGATCGAAGGATTGCTGTTCCTTTGTTGCACTCAATAAAATCATAGATTGGATGTGTTCCGATTGCATACACTTGATAAACCCGCCTTTTTGTTCGATTTGTTTAAATATTTCCAATGCTTTCTGAGCTAATTTCTGGGTCAAGTCATTCAAATAATAACTGCCATCTGCCGGATTGTTCACCGCCTGAAAATAACTCTCGTTTTTGAGAATCAGCAATTGATTTCGCGCAATGCGTTGGCCGAAATCGTTGGGGTAGTGGTACTGAAAATCGTACGGTAAATTCACAATCGTATCAGCGCCACCAAGGATGGCGCTCATGCACTCTGTGGTGCCTCGCAATAGATTGGAGTTGTAGTCATAAATGGTTTTGTTACGCTCCGTTGTTTTGGCTAAAATATGACAAGGTAAATTATCCCACCCTAAACCTTCGGTTAAGGAGGCCCAAAGCCATCGCAATGCGCGGATTTTAGCTATTTCAAAAAAATAGTCAGATCCCACAGCAATTTCAAACACGAATTTGGGCAGTTGTGATGTAGCGTCAATCAGGTTAAGATATTCGTTAGCATGAGACAGTCCTAAAGCGAGTTGCTCTGCCGTGTTGGCGCCAGCATTTTGATATAATGCCATATCTACCGAGACATGATTTTGGTAGGAGGATGAAGTTTTTAGTCTTGTTTTAATCAGTTCAAGTTCTGTTGATGGGCTGTCGTGCCATTGTCCTGTTTTTGCCAAATGACCGATTGGATCGAGCTGGATAAACAGTTTCGATCGGAGGGTGTCCTCCAACTGATCTATTTTTGACACTCCACTTTCGGTGCAGGGCAGTTGAATGTGCCAGTTGATATCATAGTCGCTATACTTTTTCAAAAGTTCAAGCGCTTGCTCAATGGTGTAACTACCACCCAAACAGATGCTGTCTGCACCACCATTAATGGCTTTTAGTATAAAATCTGAAGATGCGTTGACCTCAGTGAATTCAATGTGTTCAGCTATTTTCCATTCGCCTGAACGATGAGGGATGTCGAGAGGACTGGCTTGGTCAGCGTGGTAAAATGGTACAACATCAATGCCTTCAGGACTCATCCAGCGCAGTGTTTCGAAGGTCTGGGTTTTGAGCTCTGAAGCGATTTGCATTCGCCATTGTTTTGAGCTTACACCCTTAAAGCCGTCAAATAAATCTTGCTTAGACATCACGATTTTTTATTTATACTATCCTGAAATTCAATAATATATATGTCCTCGTTAGGTTGTTTGAGGTAAAAATGTTCTCTGCCGTATTCTTCAAGCCCTTCCTCAGTTTGAAGCTCTTTCCATTCCTCTTGATCTTGTTCGATGGCATCTCTATAAAAAGTCTTCTTTTGTTCGAGCTGCTCAATTTCATCATTCAGTTCCTTGTGAATCAACCAAGAATTAGCATCAAAAAATAACATCCAAATTAAAAAGCCCACCCCAATCAAAAGGAATATGTTTTTGAAAGGTCGCTTTAGGTTTTTCCAAATGGTTTTGAGCTTTAGTGATTTCATCTGTTTCTGATGAGAGATTTGGCAATATTAATAGCTACAGTATTGTGATTGTTGTTCGGGATAATAATGTCTGCATATATTTTTGAGGGCTCAATGAATTCATCGTGCATTGGCTTTAAGGTGTTTTGATATCGGTCGAGTATCTCTGTCAAATCGCGACCGCGTTCAAGAGTATCTCTTTTTATGCGACGAATTAGTCGTTCATCAGCATCGGCGTGAACATACAATTTGATATCGAATAGGTCTCTGAGTTGGGGATTAGTTAGCACCAGAATACCTTCTATAATTAGAACGTTACTGGGTTCTGTTCTTACAGTTTGACCCGTTCTGTTGTGCTGCTCAAAAGAATAGACAGGCTGATCTACTGCTTGTCCCATTTTTAATAATTTGACGTGTTGATAGAGCATTTCAAAGTCTATAGAGTCTGGATGATCAAAGTTGATAGCACATCGCTCTTCGTATGACAAGTGCGTGTTGTCTTTATAATAAGAATCTTGTGATATTAAATTTACCTGATCTTTGGACAGCTCCTCTAAGAGTTGATTAACTACTGTGGTTTTTCCGCAAGCTGTTCCTCCTGCAATGCCAATTATTAGCATAATCTTTGTCTTGTGTTTTCACAAAATTAAGATTATTTCTCAGCTTTTAATACTTTAGGCATGTGCTTATTGTTTTCTGTTGGCAAGCAGGGGCGGAGGCTCTCCAGTAAATGGATTCCACCGACCAATGGTCTTGACATCCATACCAACAGCTCTTAGTACCGCCCGATCGCCATACCGTTGCCTCATTTTGTCCATAGCTATACTGAGGTTGGTTATTTTCTCGTCATTTTCAAATAAGTGCATTTGTTGCCCTCCTTCAACCAGATTACTGAAACGGATACCAACTAGTCGTACCAGTAGTCGTCTTTGATACAGGTTTTTATACAAATCCATAACTACAGGAGTCAGATTGTGATCCATGGCACTATATGGAATTTGGCGCTGCTGTGTGTATGTCTGAAAATCGGAATAACGTATTTTTACTGTTACGCAGGCCGTTAATTTATTACCGCGCCGAAGTTGATAGGCCAAATTTTCTGTCATTGCCATCAGTATACTTTTTAACTTGATGTGATCGGTAGTGTCTTTTTCAAAAGTACGCTCCGTTGAAATAGACTTCCTTTCTTGATAAGGAATCACCGGACTGTGATCGATTCCTTGGGCTTTTTTCCAAATATCTCTACCGTGCTTTCCAAATACGTTTTGAAGCAATTCAACAGGCATGTCTTGTAGAGTTTGTATTTGTTTTACGCCTAAATCACACAAAGCCTTGTAGGTCACTTGGCCTACCATGGGGATTTTTTTAACAGATAATGGTGCTAAAAATGGCTTTTCGCTCCCTTTTATAATTTGTATTTCGTTGTTAGGTTTGGCTTCTCCTGTTGCAATTTTTGATACCGTCTTGTTTACTGATAAGCCAAAAGATATCGGCAATCCTGTTTCGTTGATGATTTTTTGACGCAGTTCCGATGCCAATTGCCGACAGCCAAAAAACTTATCCATTCCACTCAAATCGATATAAAACTCATCGACAGAGCTTTTTTCGTACAGTGGCACAGTGTCTTTAATAACATCGGTAACCTGATTTGAAAATTTGCTGTAAATACCCGTATTTCCTCTTAATATAATGGCCTCGGGACACAGGTTTTTAGCCATACGCATTGGCATGGCAGAGTGAATGCCAAAACGACGGGCCTCATAACTGCAGGAAGCTACAACACCGCGATCGGATGTGCCTCCAATCAATACAGGTTTGCCAACCAATCGATGGTCCAATAAACGCTCGCAAGACACAAAAAAAGTATCTAAATCCATATGAACAATAGCACGTTGATCTGTTGTCATGAGGCAATTTGTTTTGGAATTTCACTGTATCTGGGGTCTGGAATTACCGCCAATTGCTTCAGTTGAATGACTTCAATAACAATGGCATCGAATTCTTCGACTACTTTTCCTCTAATAGCATAAACACCACGTCCAATGACAGGATGTTTTTGAACTATAGGAGGGAAGTGAACTGTATCGATAAATCGACCTTTAAAGTCCAAAAAAGTGCCGAAATACATGCGGTCTCCGTTTTTGGTCCGGGCGCGTTTTAGAGCTATCAAATAGCCTTTAAGCTCAACTTTTTGATTGATGTGGTTGGGCAGGTCTTCAGCGCAGAGACCTTTTGAAACAGGAGTTTCTAATAGGTCAAACGGACTACATAACGGGAAGCCTAAAAGTTCAATTTCATCAAAAGCATTTTCGCTCATAGCAGTACTCAGACAAGGTATTTTATATGACTTTGGGCGGATATCGAAAAGATTGGCCACAGCCGACTCTTGCTGCTCCAAAGATAATTTGGCATGAGCTTCCCAAAGTAATTCCCGTTTGTTAGGATTGAGGCTGCGAAAGGCGTTGATTTTAATCAAAATGCTGATTTGGTCTAAGCTAATTGTCACGCGCTTGACAAAGTCATGGAAGTCTAAAAAACAACCATTGAGCAGTCGCTCGTTTACCAGTCGTATGACAACACTGTGCTCTAAACCGTGAAGAAACTTAAAGCCTATATAAAGAACTTTGCCTTGGACAGAGCTTTCCCATTGGCTTTGATTCACACAAGGTGCTTGGATGTCGGCACCGTTTAGTCTGGCTTCATTGACGTAGAGTTCAGTGCTGTAATAGCCTCCGAAATTATTGATTACTGCTGCCATATACTCAATAGGGTAGTGGGCCTTCAAGTACAAGCTTTGGTAGCTTTCAATGGCATAGGAAGCGGAGTGACCTTTAGCGAAGGCGTAGCCGGCAAAACTTTCAATTTGACGCCAAACCTCTTTAGTGAAATGGGGGTCTTTTCCAGAGTCTTGACAGTTTTTAAAAAACTGCTTTTTGACCGTCATGAACTCATTTTTAGAGCGGTATTTCCCAGACATACCACGTCTTAGCATATCGGCTTGGCCAAGGGTCAATCCTCCAAAATAATGTGCTACCTTAATGACATCTTCTTGGTAAACCATCACGCCAAAGGTGTCGGGCATGATGCTCAATAGAATTGGATTGACTGTTTTTCGGCGATTGGGCTCTCGCTTGCGTAAGATGTATTCTCGCATCATTCCCGAAGATGCTACTCCAGGTCGGATAACTGAGCTTGCTGCGACCAAGTCCAAATAGGTTTCTACTTGAAGTTTTCGAAGTAACATTCTCATAGCAGGTGACTCTACATAGAAACAACCGACAGCGTTGGCTTGTTTGAGTAACTGCTTGACTTTTAAATCTTTTTTAAAATGTGGAATGTCGTGAATGTCTATAGGATTTTGACCAGGGTGATTTTGGGCAACAATATTTACGGTATCTTTTATTTTCCCCAAGCCTCGTTGACTGAGGATATCAAATTTGTATAAGCCCGCATTTTCTGCAGCAACCATATCGAATTGTACTGTTGAAAATCCTTTGGGAGGCATAAAGCTTGCGCCAAAATAGTGTACGGGTCGATTGGCAATAATGATGCCTCCAGCGTGAATACCTAAATAATTTGGCAACCCTTGAAGTCGTTCGCTGTATCGAAGCACAAGTTGTGAGAGTTGATCTAGCTCGTTGGGATTGTATAAGCCTTTGCTGAGTTGGTCTATTTCGCTTTTAGGTAAACCAAACACTTTTCCCAGTTCGCGTATCGCAGCCCGTCGTTGAAAGGTATTGTAGGTCGCTATAAGAGCTACATGTTTGAATCGTTGGAAGATAAAACGGGTCATATTGTCCCGATCAGTCCAAGAAAAATCAATATCAAAGTCGGGAGGATTGACGCGATAGAGGTTGATGAATCGCTCGAAATATAAGTCCAATTCAATGGGATCAACATCAGTTATTCGAAGCAAATACGCTATAATGCTATTGGCGCCACTACCTCGTCCAACATAAAAATAACCCTTTTGTCTGGCATATTTTAGAATGCGCCAATTGATTAAAAAATAGGACACAAAGCCCATGGTTTTGATGGTTTCCAATTCTTTATCGATGCGATCAATAATTTTTTGACTGGTTTTGGGGTAGCGATAACTTAAACCCTGCTGGGTGAGGTGTTGTAGTAAGCGAAAATCTAAATCGGCATTGTCGGTATAGGTCTTTTGATTGTTAGAGTTGCTTATGTTAAAGTCGAAATCAGACTCACAAGCATCCAATAATTGATTGCTTTGTTTTACCAAATGAGGCATTTTAGAAAACTGATTTTCAAGGCTTTTTGGTGATATCAGGCAATGAGTGGGTTGGCTTTGTTGGTCTGCAGATAATTTACTAAGTAGGGTATTGCAGTCAATCGCGCGAAGCAGTCTGTGGGTGTTGAAATCTTTCTGATGTCGAAACGACATACTTTGTAGTGCAACTAATTTATGCGGCTGATTTTGCCAAATGGAAAACGGAATCCGATTCATGTCTGTTGGACTTACGCCTAAGTACTCGTGTGGTTTTAAATCGAACCTATGTCCAATGGCATAGGGATAAATAACCAAACTGTCCTTTAAGATGGGAGCCGTATCTGGAAGTGTAAATTTCGATTGATGTAGCAAGTCCGACAGATAAGCATTGATGCTGGCAAACCCTTCGGCACTTTTTGACAACAAAATAAATCGTTGTTGGTGATCCACTCTGAAGTCGACGCCTACAATGACTTTGATCCCGTGCTGTTTGCCCAAACGAATTGTCTCTAAGCAGGCAGAAGTATTGTTGATGTCGGTCAGCGCAAATTGACTGACCTTGTGGTCTCTGGCCCATTCAACGAGTTCTTTAGGAGCTATGGTGCCGTGTCGCAAACTGTAATAGGAGTGGCAATTGAGATACATTAAAAGATATTGTTTTTATTTTAAACAAAATTAACTTGATATTGTAGCAAATCTTGCTTATTTTTGTAGTAATTAAAATTTCATATTAACAATGATTTATATTCACAGTAACATTCGTCATCTCCGTCATTTGAAAAAACTATCTCAAGAGCTTTTGGCCGAAGAGCTTGGTTGGACACGTTCGGTTATTGGTTCTTATGAAGAGGGTAGGTCAGAGCCTTCGGTCTCTAGGTTAATTGAACTGTCGGATTATTTCAAAGTTCCAGTGGATTTACTAGTCCGAAAAGATCTGTCTCGATCTGGCGCTACGTCGTTCATTGAGGTGGGTAACAAAAGAGTGTTATTTCCAATTACTATCAATGAATCTAACGAGGATTTGATTGAGGTAGTCACAGCCAAGGCTTCGGCGGGCTATCTCAGAGGTTATGAAGATCCAGAATACATTGAGCATTTGCAAAAAATTAAACTGCCTTTTTTGCCTACAGGAACACATCGTGCCTTTCCCATAAAAGGAGAATCGATGCTGCCAGTAAAAGACGGGTCTTATGTCGTGGGTAAGTTTGTAGAAAGCCTCAGTGATATTAAAGATGGCACCACCTATGTCGTTCTTACCAAAGAAGACGGGTTAGTGTATAAACGTGTCTATGATTTGACCGAAAAAGAAGGTTGTCTTTTATTGGTGTCAGATAATAAGTCTTACTTGCCTTTCAAGGTGCCAACCAATGAAGTATTAGAACTTTGGGCGTTCAGTTGCTGCATCAATACCCAAGAATACCATCAAGAAGAATTGAAACTAAGTAGTATCGCTCAAATGCTTCAAGATTTGAGGATAGAACTCAAAAGTATTGATCCAAAACTGGTGGTTTGATGTTGCTCTACAATTTGCAACCTACTGTCCCTTTTGCTGTTTCAATAAATCCCTAATTTCAATCAAAAGCACTTCTTCTGGACTTGGTGCTGCGGCCACTTTCGATTCAGACTCATTTTCCACGCCTAGTTCAGCCTCTAGTTTTTCTTTCATTTTATTAATTGCTTTTAAAGCGATGAAAATAGACAAAGCTACAATCAAAAATGTAATGATGTTATTGATAAAAAGGCCGTAACTGATAGCAATTTCTGCTAATCCATCGCCTGCACCAGGTTTAGTTTCGGGTTGAGCCGATTGAATCACGTATTTAAAATCGGCAAAATCTACACGACCCAAAAGACTTCCAATGGGAGGCATTACGATATCATTGACTAGTGACTTCACAATAGCACCAAAATAGGTGGCCATTATCAAACCTACCGCCAATTCAATGACATTGCCTTTGCTGATAAACTTTTTAAATTCTTTCATAATAATGGGTTTAAATAAAATTCGGTGCCGAAACTTGTTGAAATTCTATGAACAGACTCTCAAGTCGATTAGAAAATCATGACAAACGATTTGCGAATCAACGACTCAAAGATAAAAAAAGAAACTGCAAACTGTTAATAACTTGAGGCCGTTCAACTGACTCAAATTAGGTATTTTTGAACCCTAAATCAAAGAAAAGTAATTATGTCTGAACAAGTCAAATGTCTTATCATAGGATCAGGTCCTGCGGGTTATACTGCTGCCATTTATGCAGCTCGTGCCAATATGAAACCAGTTCTTTATCAAGGTTCTCAGCCTGGAGGTCAATTGACCACTACCAACGAGGTCGAAAATTTTCCTGGTTATCCTGAGGGAGTTACAGGTCCAGAAATGATGATCCAGTTGCAAGACCAAGCCAAGCGATTTGATACGGACATTCGTGATGGATGGGTTACCAAGGTTGATTTTAGTGGCCCCGTTCACAAGGTTTGGATACATGATGACACTGAAATCCATTGTGAAACAGTAATCATTTCAACAGGGGCTTCTGCCAAGTATTTAGGTTTGGAGTCGGAACAGAAATACCTGCAATTAGGCGGAGGTGTATCGGCTTGTGCGGTTTGTGATGGTTTCTTTTACCGCAATCAAGAAGTGGTAATTGTTGGCGCTGGAGACTCGGCCTGTGAAGAAGCACACTATTTGTCAAAATTGTGTACCAAGGTCACGATGTTGGTCCGTAGAGACGAATTTAGAGCATCCAAAATTATGGCAGCACGAGTTGCTAAAACCGAAAATATTGAAATCTTATTCAACACTGAAACTGAAGAGGTGTTGGGTGACGGCCAAGTGGTAACAGGTGTTCGAGTAAGAAACAATCGTACCCAGACCGTTCACGACATTCCAGCTACTGGATTCTTTGTGGCTATCGGTCATGAACCAAATACAGCCATTTTTAAAGACTTTTTAAATATGGATGAAACGGGATATATCAAAAATACACCTGGAACGTCTAAAACTAATGTCGCTGGTGTATTTGTTTCTGGAGATGCTGCCGATCATGTGTATCGTCAAGCCATTACAGCCGCAGGAACAGGCTGTATGGCAGCGCTCGACGCAGAGCGCTACCTAGCCGCATTAGAAGGTTAAGTTAATTTCTTGAGCGTACGCGACCGCCCGAACTCTTATTTTTGTGTATGCTTTTTGGGCTGCCGTAATATGTCACATCCCCACCACTGCTTGCGTTTGCGTGAAGTGTTCCGCTGACATTAATAGAAACATCAGCGCCGCTACTCGCATCAGCAGAACCATTGACCGCTGTTAGTTCTTTTGCTTTAACCGAGCTTCCGCTGCTTGCCTCAGCTTCTAAAGATTGGGTTGTTCCGGAGAGGTAAATGTCGCTACCACTAGAAGACCTTGCAACAATATTTTGTGCGCTCAATTCTAAATTGATATCCGCTCCACTACTTGCATTTACTTTCAAATCATCCAAGGCTAATAGCGTATTGCTTAAAACGTCACTGCCGCTACTTGCGGTCAAGGCCTCCAAATTAATGAAGGACAGTTTTACTTTTCTCGAAGCAGCACTACGAATGGATTTTTCAGTAAAGATTCTCAAGGTCCCGCCAATAACTTCGGTTTTAATGAGCTTTAACAAATTCTCGTCGGCTTGAACCGTGAGACCTTCTGTGTCTCCTTGTGAAAGAAACAGATCTATACCGTTCGAAACTTCAATTTTATTAAAATCGCTCAGAACGCGTTCTTCCGATTGAACATTGCCATTGCCCTGAACACCTGGTCCGATGTGTGAAACCATCTGACAAGATAACATCATTAAGGTTAAGCTTATGGCCACAGCCATTTTGATAATTGTTGACATAATTTAAAATTTAGGAATTATTATAGGTTAAAATGTAATTTAGAGTATTGAAAGTTTGGACCAAATTGGAGGCTCCAATCTTCGCCCTTGAATTCTGTTTTAAAGTCGATACTCGTTTGTTCGTCACAATCCAAGCACTCGGTATCGTTTTTTAGAATACGCAGAAAATGTTCTTCACTTCCATTATCGAGAATATCACCGTAAAATGACGTGTTGCGATGAAATGAGTATGTATTCTGATCGGCATAAAGAATACTTCCCTCAGGAAGCAACAGAATGAGTTCAACCGATTGATCTCTGAAACGTTGTTTGATATCAGTTAATAAATAGGCATTCAATTTGAGTTTATTACCATCCACTTGAAATTGGTAATCAATGGCTTGAGCTCTGTCTTTTGCCTGTTGGTAGGAAGCTCCAACAGCCGATTTTTCAATGCTTAACGAGGCCTTGTCGTCTTTGGTCGATTGAACAATAAGTCGGATATCAGAGGAGTAAATCAATCGTTGGTCATCCTCGTCATAAACAATTTTAAGATTGTCAGTGTCTCGATGCAGGTCCTTGTCATAATAACGATTGCCAACCATTTCAATAAATAGTGTGTCAGAGCTGCTTACTGGTAGTTCAGCCGTTGCATAATCGCTCGACCTCACACCAAAATCAGCACCTTCTTGAATGCCTAAAACCAGGACGGTAATCAAAGCAATAATCCAAATGCCAAGCAGCGAAAACTTGGCAGTCCGGCCCATTAGATTTGATTTAGAACTCAAAATGGATATACCTAGCATTAACAAAAGAACTAAAGGCACGCCAACTAAAACAAAAGCAATGAGTGAAACGAGCCACAGTGGCCAACTACTGGTCAAGGCAGTTTCAACATAATACATCCACTCGGGATGCAAGAAAGAAACGGTTCCTAGTGAAAACAAACTTAAAACAAAAGAAATCAAAAGTATGGTCGTAATGATCATCAAAAACAGTCCAATAAATTTACCGAGAGCCTTGAACAGAAAGAGAATCAAATCGCCCAATACTTCAAAAAATGATTGAGAGCCTTTTCGGATTTTATCGCCAGTACTTTTGAGACTTTCTTTGTCAAAGGTATCAGCCATCTCATTGATGCCATTTTTCACATTTTGAAAACCTTCTTTAAAGGAATCTTCGATATTACTGATATTAATCGGCTTACCTTTCATTTGAAGTCGATCGGCTGTGGTTTTAGCTTCGGGAATTAAAATCCATAATAGGATGTAAAGCAAAACACCAGTGCCAAAACCAAAAAACAATAGGATCCACCCCAGTCGGACATAGAGCGCGTCAATGCCAAAATAATAACTTAAACCAGAGGACACGCCACCGATATATCCGTTTTTAGTGTCTCTAAAAAACTTTCGAGGATAGTTGGTGAAAGATTTAGACGTTTTTTCTTTAGGTTGCTCGTCTTCCAATTGATAGTCCTCGGGTTGTCCCATGACTGCAATGACATCCGCTACATTTTGAGTAGTAATGACTTGCTTGTCTGAAGTAATGGCTTCCGAAAATAGTTCTGAAATTCGGGCTTCGATATCCGACATCACCTCGTCTCGCCCTTCATGATCGAGAGAGGCTTTAACGGCATTCAGATAGCGTTGCAGTTCAAAATAAGCAGTTTCATCAATATGAAAGTGAAGACCTGCTAAATTAATATTTACAGTTTTGTTCATTTTATTTGGCTTTTGAGGGTTTGTTATTGTTTTTAGTGACCATTGCCACGGAGGCATTGAGTGAGGTCCAGCTTTGGTGTAAATCGTTCAAAAAGGTGTTGCCCTCTTCGGTCAATTGGTAATATTTTCGAGGTGGGCCTGAGGTTGACTCTTCCCAGCGATAGTCTAAAAATCCAGCGTTTTTTAGTCGTGTTAGTAGCGGGTAGAGGGTGCCCTCAACAACCAATAATTCGGCAGTTTTGAGACCTTCTAGTAACTCCGCTACATAACCGTCTTTGTGCTTGAGCATGGCGAGAATGCAATACTCAAGAACGCCTTTACGCATTTGTGCTTTGGTGTTTTCTAAGTTCATATTAGGGTTATTTATAATGCAAAGATATGTTTATAAGACAGTACTATGCAATACAAAGTACTATATTTAACATTTTGTTAACACATGCAGTTGACTATTCTTTTGTCTATATTTGTTGCTATGACAGTCCATCAATTCAATACTTACATGATATTTCATTTGCCCTCGGCCTATTGGTGTGGCGTGCGATTGAAACAATTGACATCTGAAAGAGCAATGACAACAGTGCGTCTGTCGTGGTTTAACAAAAATCCGTTTAGGTCTATGTTTTGGGCTGTCCAGGGCATGGCTGCAGAGTTGGCATCGGGAGCCTTAATAATGGCAAAGATCAAAGCTAGTGGCAAACGTGTTTCTATGTTAGTTGTTCAAAATGAAGCCATTTTCACCAAAAAGGCCGTTGGTCGGATCATCTTCACATGTGAACAGGGGCGTGATGTGGATCATACTTTGAGCTTGGCCATGACCACTGAAGAAGCTAGTACTGTTTGGCTGACTGCCTCAGGAATTGACGAGGCCGGGGATCAGGTCGCAGTTTTTAAATTCAAGTGGTCGGTGAAATTAAAGTCTTAAAAAATCTCACTGATTGGCCTGTAATTATAAGCTAGGCTGTTTTTAACGAAAGGAATTTATGCATATCAGTGATATTTTGCAAGTAGTCGACCAATTGAAAAGCACGGCACTTCCAGGCTGGGATGCGCAGTCAAAGATGTCTCCCCCTCAGCGAAGCACCATGAAAGACTTCACCGAAGCCATGCGTCATAGTGCAAAAAAAGCGGCGGTAATACTGTTGTGTTATCCCGATCTCACTGGATCGGCACATCTGGTTTTAATAGTCCGGAATACTTATAATGGCGTACATTCTGCACAAATTGGTCTTCCAGGTGGTCGTCCTGAAAGCCAAGATGTTGACTTGACAAGCACAGCGTTGAGAGAAATGGAAGAGGAAATTGGCTTTAAGCCCTCCGAAGTGCGAGTGATACGTCCGTTATCGCCTTTATATATTCCTCCTAGTAATTTTTATGTTCAGCCTTTTTTGGGTTTTACTGAAAAGGTTCCCAACTTCCAAAAAGATGATCGTGAAGTTGCTCAAATCCTTGAATGCCCTTTGGACGATCTTATCCAGTTCCAAAAAATTCTAGCTGCTGTTTCTTTGCCTAAATCGGATTTTAAGGAGGTGCCTATGTACCTATGGCGAGGTCATCAGATTTGGGGAGCTACAGCTATGATCCTAAGTGAATTGAAGGATTTGTTAAAACAAGTGGTTTAGTTTTTCTATTTTTGTGACTGGGAAAATCTGTCAAGGCTATGGGGATATTTAAAAAAAACACATTCGGGCACAATCTACTGATCAAAACCTGGGTGATTCGTATTTTGGGCGTATTATCTCATCAGCGTTTTAATGGATTTAATAAAATGAATATTGAGGGGTCTCAAATTCTTCGCGAGTTACCCGAAAACAATGTTCTGTTTATTTCAAATCACCAAACCTATTTTGCCGATGTCATTGCTATGTTTCACGTTTTTAATGCGAGCCTGAAAGGACGCGATGATTCTATCAAAAATGTAGGGTATTTGTGGAGGCCGAAATTAAATTTATACTATGTCGCAGCCAAAGAGACTATGAAATCTGGGTTATTACCAAAAATCATGGCATATGCGGGTTCTATAAGCATTGAAAGAACATGGCGAGCTGGTGGCCAGGATGTCAATCGTCAAGTTAAAATGGGAGATATTTCAAGTATTGCCAAGGCCTTAAAAGATGGCTGGGTGATCACCTTTCCTCAAGGCACTACAACACCTTATAAACCGATACGCAAGGGTACTGCGCACATCATTAAGCACTACCAGCCTGTGGTCATTCCTTTAGTTATAGATGGATTTAGAAGGGCATACGATAAAAAAGGTCTGCGGGTCAAGAAGAAAAATATAATCCAACACATGTGTATCAAACCTCCTTTGGAAATTGATTATGCCAATGATTCGATTGAAGATATAGTGTTAAAGATTGAAATGTCAATTGAGCAACATCCTTCCTTTCTTAAGGTTGAAAAAATTGTTTCTGCAGAGGCTTAATTCTTTGGTCTAATCTTCAGTTTCTTGTAGCAATTTATAATTGGCCTTGAGTCTTCTCAAAAGTGTGCCATAGGTTAACCAATAAATCAGTAAGATCAACATTGCTGCCGCAGTTAAAACAACTATTGTTACTAGAGCTAGCCTCAGATAAAAGGATTTATCAGGCTGCATGGCTTGTATGTCCTTTATGGTCGCCACTATTTCCGGATCGTAGTTGACCAATAAAATTAGCGAAGTGAAGGTGCCTATAAATAGTAGTAATAGATTGAGGGTTACATAGAGTCTTACTGTTTTTCTCGTTTTGAGAATTTTAGACATGAGTTGTTGGGTGTTGTCAACCATCGAAATTCTGTTGTAATTGCGATAAAACACGACCAAAAAATAGCCAAGAATGCCAAAACTCAAGAGTTCCAGTCCAATTGAAAAGTTGGAAAAAATTTCAGAATTCGAAAGTTCGTTAAAGGATTGGTCGCGAAAAACCAAGGATAAACCGGCCCAGAGCGCAAATTCTAATACACCAAACACAAAAATCCATTTGACCAAGTTGGAAGATTTTCGTTTAAGGATATCGATGATTTCTTCTTTATCGTATTGGATAAAGTTTTTGGATTGATCTTTCCATTTGCGTTTAAATTGATCTAAAGCGTCCATCTTTTAGGGATTGATCATTGTTTTTATTTTTTTCTTAATGCGATTCATCTTGACTCTGGCGTTAACCTCGCTAATACCTAATGTTTCACTTATTTCTTGATAATTTTTATCTTCCAAATACAAAAGCACTAGTGCCTTATCAATATCATTCAATTCACCGATGGCCTGATATAAAGTGGTCATTTGATGATCACTGGTGCCGTCATAAGGTTCGGCTATCAAAGCGTTTGGAAAATTTGAAATATCCATTTGATGCTTGTAGCGTTTTTCTTTTCGGTATGATGTTATTGCAGTATTTAACGCCACCCGATACATCCAGGTGCTGAACTTAGATTCGCCCCTAAATTTTGGATAGGCCTGCCACAGTTGGATGCTTATTTCCTGAAACAAATCATCATAACACGCCCTGTCTCTAGTATAAATACGGCACACCTTGTGAACAATATTTTGATGAGATTCTAGAAGTTCCACAAATTGCCCCTGCAGCTTCTTA
>Ga0209136_1001468_pt1 | contig 15420 bp, 24 predicted proteins | sample SaaInl0LU_22_DNA_FD_184640 | JGI IMG/M metagenome (GOLD analysis project Ga0209136, IMG submission 184640) | Marine microbial communities from expanding oxygen minimum zones in the Saanich Inlet - ESP_90LU_22_DNA (SPAdes) (version 2) | ecosystem: Environmental > Aquatic > Marine > Intertidal... | reverse complement strand
TCAAGAATAAAAAAATAGATATAGTAAATAAAATCAAACGACTGAAAAACCTTAAAAATTTTAAAGATAAAAGCGATGACGAAATCAAAAGATATATTAGACAAGAAGAAGAACGATCTAATGCTAACGGATATAGAACAAAATACTTTACTAAGCAACTTAATAGATGGAAATCTCGTTACAGACGAGGCAAGTCGGTTAAAGATCAAATTGAAAACTTTATACGATTATCTGGAAAAAAATCCTAAGTTTAAAATGAAATTTTTAGAAGCACAAGAGATAGGGATGAAAACCCTAGTTGAATTGTTGCTAAAAGCATTTAATCAAGAATATGATGAGATTGACAGTAATAAACTCTTATTTTTGAGGGAAAAGAAATCTTATTTAATGTGGTTAGCACCAAGGGTTAGTAGTTTCTTCCAAGAAAAGAAAAGTTTGGATATTAAATCCGAGGGTACGTTAAAGGTAATGTGGGAAGATGATACGAATGACCAAGATATTATTGACATTACTAATGAGGTAGAACTTTCTAATCCTACCTCAATAGACAAGGGAACTGATTAATCCTTTTCGGCTTGTTGCATGATATAAGATATAATTTCATCTGAATTATTTTCTAATAATAATTCATCAATGATGTTTCTCATTTTTTTCTTTTTCTCATATAGTCTAGCTTTATTATTTTCTTGAACTATTCTTATTTCATCTAAGGTTTGATCTGGCATTATTGCACCTCTATTTCTTTTAATGTTTTACTAGCACAATTTTCACACCAATAATCTTGTAAATCAACATCATGTTTTTTTTCATATTCAATTATTTTTTCTTCTGTTGCATCACAAATTTCAGCTATATCTAAAAAAATATCTTCATAATGAAACATAGATTGACATTTTGTGCATTGTCTTAGATCATCTTTAAAACTTTCGTAAGTTTCTATTGAATTGATATTCATTACGCTACCTCTTTTTGCTCATTGTATTTATATTTTTTATTTATTTTTAATAACCAATCTAAATAGAAATCGTGCCTTGTCATTTTTTCATCTATTTCAGACAAGCTGCAAGAATCATCAATTTGACCTAAAATTTTATGATATAATGCAAAAACTTTTTCTATCAAATATTTATATTGATATTGTTTTTTTGTTATCATTGTTTATTCCCTTTCGTTTTTGTTTTAGTTTGTTTTCGTATTGTCTTCTAATTATCCCATTAGGACAATTAAGAATATTAACCAAAGTCAATTTAGCTAATTTTATTTTTTCTTGCTGTGTACTGATTGCTATTTTTCCCATTTAAAAATCATGTTTAAAATTGGATAAACAAAACCCATCATAACTAGAAAAAATATTAGAACGATAAAGACTGCCATTTTATTTCCTTTCTTTTTGCTCTCTACTTACCATATCGGCTAGATAAGTAAAGAGCATTATTTTACTTTTATATTTTAAATTTAAAGTTATGTTCTATTTGAGCTTTTGGATCTCTCATTTTATAAATAATGTCCCTGACTATTTCTCTATCAATACTATCGCCAGCAAATTCAATTTTCATGTTTGACAATCTTATTTCAATAGCTTTTTCAACCTCGTTCATTTTTAGATTATTATCAAAAAAATCTTTGTATATACCCTCATCTGTACCATAAAAGGACCATACATATTTTTTAAAGTTTTCTATTTTTTCAATTATTGGAATATCAATTATATTTTCCTTTACAGGTAATGATATAAAAGTTTTTGTTTTTTTGTTTTTCATTTTATTTTCCCTTTTGTTTTTTGTTTAATTAAATACATAATATCCTAATTGGCTACATTGTCAAATAAATATTTTGGACAGAATGTCGCAGGTAAATTGATTGATGAACGGATGATGTTGATTGATTGATGATGAACGGATGAAGATAAGGAGTAGAAAGTTGGTATCCATTTAGTTAGTTACGATTTTTTACAGGTCGCATTATAACTCGGATGTAGTCTTTATAGGTTAAGCAAAGGAATTGTTTAAAATAAAACTTCCGATAATTAATAGTTACCGGAAATAAAAGGTTTGCGATCTTAATATTTGCAGGAACGTGGTTAAATTTAAGGACACGCGTAGGGGGTGCAGTCGCGACAATGGTCGCCGATTATAATATATATATACATGGGACTTTAGGACACCTTTAGCCAGCCAGTCATCCACAACAACCCACCACCTTTCTTTGCTAGACCTACTGTAAAAAATAAAATAAATACCACATGTATGGAGTATGACGCTAAAGACATACAATCTGTAGTGTTCCTTGAACCGGACACAAATACAGTTGTTATTAAAATCGTAGGTTTTCCCAATAAGGATATGTCAAAACTATATATATCCTGGATTATGGATATGCTTGATTTTGATTACAGCTCCACAGATGGAATAGAATCTACGTCTATTAACTAATGCAAGCCAAAATACCTTACACACCCAGGAAACATCAGAAGTATATACACCATAACATAGATCGCCATAGATGGTCTGTGCTTGTGTGTCATCGTAGATTTGGCAAAACAGTCTGTATGATTAACCAATTGATAAAATCTGCCTTACTTTCTAAGCTGAAGAACCCTAGATACGCCTATATAGCACCCACCTTTAAACAAGCTAAGTCTATTGCCTGGGATTATATGAAACAGTTTACTTTGAAGATACCTAATGTGAAGTTTAACGAAACAGAACTAAGGGTGGATTTACCTAATGGTTCTAGGATTACTTTGCTTGGAGCAGAGAATTGTGATGGCTTACGAGGTATTTACCTAGATGGCTGCGTTATTGATGAATATGCCAATGTCAATGAAAGATTGTTTCCGGAGATTATAAGACCAGCTTTATCCGATAGAAAAGGATATTGCGTATTTATTGGTACACCCCAAGGAATGAATAACAACTTCTATGAATTATACCAACATGCACAAGGAGCAGAAGATTGGTTTCATTATAAGGCAAAAGCAAGTCAGACTAAAATAGTAGATCCTGATGAATTACAAAAGGCAGAAGAGATTATGGGATCAAATAAATTTAAACAGGAATTTGAATGCGACTGGATAGCCAATATTGAGGGTGCAGTATTTGGCGAAATTGTGGCAGAAATGGAAAATAAAAGGCAACTAGGTAGAGTACCTTACGACCCTGCCTTACCTGTATCCACCGCTTGGGATTTAGGAGTGTCGGATCATACTGCAATAATATTCTTTCAGCAATTAGGTAACGCAATAAACATTATTGATTACTACGAAGAACGTGGTCAAGGATTACCCCACTATGTAGATGTAGTGAACAATAAGGATTATATTTACCAAGATCATTTTGCTCCGCATGATATTGAAGTGATGGAGTTCAGTAATGGTAAAACCAGGAGAGAGGTCGCCTATCAATTAGGAGTAAGATTTAAAGTTGTTCCTAAAATTCCATTAGAGGATGGCATACATGCTACCCTGATGACCCTACCTAGATGTTGGATTGATACAGACCATTGCAAAAAATTAATAGATGCGTTAAGACATTACCATCGGAAGTACATTGATAAAAATCGTATGTTCCGAACTAAGCCGGTACATGATTGGTCTTCACATGCTTGTGATGCCATGAGGTACTTGTGCGTTGGAATAACAGAATTAAATACTAGACAAACTGCTCCACAAAATGTAGCAGATAATGAATATAGTATTTTATAAAGAGGATTATATTATGGGTTCATTATTTTCACCGAAGATGCCAGCACCGCCTGCACCACCGCCTATTCCAGAAACACCTACTGTTTCAGAAGAGGAAAAAGCAAGAATAGCAAAAGAACAAGCGGATATGGAGAGACGAAGAAAAGGTCGTAAGTCTACGATATTAACTGGACCTTTAGGTTTAGAAACAGAAGAAACAACAGAGAAGAAAACTTTGTTAGGAGGATAATATGGGTTTAGGTAGATTAGTAATAAAAGCATTTAATAAACCAGAAGTTAAAAAAATGTTTCAAGATCAGATTAAAAAAAAATCTGAACCAGTTGTTGTAGATGTAACAGTACCTAAGAAAAAATATGCTTCTATCGGAATATCTCAAATGAGAAGTGGAAGAGGATCTACAATTAAAACAAGCTCAACTGGATTAACATCATCCGCTAAAACAAGTAAGAAAACATTATTAGGAGAATAATATGTCAGATCAAATTACAAAATTTTGGATGCCTCTTTTAAAACATAAAGGTGTAATTAAAGATAATAAAATTAATACATCTTCACCTTATGTATCAAATATAAAAACATCTAATGCAACTACTGTAGATGTTATAGCACCAAAGAAAAAATACGCTTCTATCGGAACTTCACAAATGAGATCAGGAAGATCATCAACTATACAAACATCATCAGTTGGTCTATTGTCTCAAGCATCAATCAAAAAGAAAACTTTATTAGGAGGATAACATGGCAATTAAGAAAATAATTAAAATAGCAAAAGAAATTATCAAACCAAAGAAACAAGAAAAACCTTTGGTGTTAAAAAAATCTGATATTGTAAAAGATACAAAGGAAGAAAATAAATCTACACTAACTAGAGAGACAAACTAATATGGGTGGATCTATACCTTTTATTCCAAAACCAAAACCCCCTGCACCAGCTCCAGCTCCTGCACCAGTTACACCCACTGCTTCAGAAGTTTCGCAAAGTGCCGCAACAGATATGGATCAAACTTCAGCATCAAGAAAAATTAAAAGAAAAGGAAGATCTGCTACTATATTAACATCTACTGCCGGAGTAGAAGGAGATGCTACTTTAGGTAAGAAAAGTTTATTAGGACAATAATGAAAACAGACTTAACTAAATCTTTAATCAAAAGATTTAATAAATTAAAATCTCAAAGACAAAATTGGGAAACGCATTGGCAAGAAGTGGCAGACTATATGATGCCAAGAAAAGCGGATGTTACCAAAACAAGATCTAAAGGAGATAAAAGAACAGAACTTATTTTTGATTCTTCTCCTATGCAATCTGTAGAACTATTAGCTGCATCCTTACATGGTATGCTTACTAATCCATCTACACCTTGGTTTTCATTAAACTTCAAAAGCGAAGAAATGCAAAACGAAGATGAAGCTAAGATGTGGTTAGAATCAGCAACGGAAGTTATGTATACAGCTTTCAATCGTTCTAACTTTCAACAAGAGATTTTTGAATTATACCACGACCTGATTACCTTTGGCACAGCAGCAATGTTTGTAGAAGAAGATGATGAAGATTATTTAAAATTTTCTACTAGACATATTAATGAAATATTTATTTCAGAAAATGATAAAGGTAGAATTGATACAGTATACAGAAAGTTTAAAATATCTGCTAGAGCTGCATTGCAAAAGTTTGGCAAGGTATCTAAAGATATTGAAGTTAAAGCTGCAAAAGATCCTTACGAAGAAATTAATATTATTCATGCAGTATATCCAAGATCAGATTTTGATCCTAAGAAACAAGATAAAAAGAATATGCCATTTGAATCTGTGTATATGGATGAAGATGGAGAAGAATTATCTATATCTGGATTTAAAGAATTCCCTTTTGTAGTACCTAGATACTTAAAAGCATCACACGAAATTTACGGAAGATCACCGGCGATGACTGCTTTACCTGATGTGAAGATGTTAAATGAAATGTCTAAGACAACGATTAAAGCAGCACAAAAACAAGTTGATCCACCTTTATTAGTTCCTGATGATGGATTTATTTTACCTGTACGAACTGTTCCTGGTGGACTTAACTTTTATCGTGCTGGAACAAGAGATAGAATTGAACCACTCAACATTGGTGCAAATAATCCATTAGGATTAAATATGGAAGAGCAAAGAAGAAACTCTATTCGTAATGCGTTTTATGTCAATCAACTTATGATGCAACAAGGTCCTCAAATGACAGCAACAGAAGTTATACAAAGGAACGAAGAGAAGATGCGATTACTAGGACCTGTACTTGGTAGACTTCAATCTGAATTATTAAAGCCATTGATTGATAGATCGTTTGCAATATTATTAAGAAAAAATTTATTACCACCTGCACCTGATTTCTTATCAGGACAGGATATTGAAATTGAATATGTATCACCACTTGCTAAAGCTCAAAAGTCTACAGAGTTACAAGCTATCATGCGTGGTATAGAAATCATGGGATCACTTGCTAATGTTGCTCCTGTATTTGATTACATTAATTTTGATAAGCTAGTAAAACATCTTACGGAAATTATTGGTATGCCACAAAAGATTTTAAAACCACAATCTCAAGTTAATTCTGAAAGACAACAAAAAGAACAACAACAAGCAGAGATGCAACAAATGCAACAGATGCAACAAGTGGCACAAGCAGCCGGTCAAGTAGCACCTTTAGCAAAAGCATTACCTGATGAAGCAAAAGCACTAGTAGCAGGAGAATAATAATAGAAAGGAAATAATGGAAGATCAAATTAACAAGTTAAGAATTAGTTATCAAAATGTTTTTGAATCTGATGATGGTAAGTTAGTCATGTCAGACTTAGAAAAGAGATGTCATTATCATGCAACCACCAATGTAAAAGGTGATAGCCATGAAAGTGCATATATGGAAGGACAACGTAGTGTCCTTTTATTTATAAAAGCAATACTACAAAACCCTAAAGAAAAAGGAAAATAAAATGTCAAATGAACAGATAACGGAGCAAACTGCTTCGCCTGTAGAGACAACACCAACCCCTACAGAAACACCAACACAAACTACATTAACTTCTTCGTCAGCTCCAAGTGAGGTTCAGACTTCAAAATCATGGAAAGAAATTATTAGCGAAGAATATAGAAGTAATCCTAATATAGAAAAGTTTACAGAAATAGATGCACTAGCCAAAAGTTACATTAATGCTGTGTCTATGATTGGTTCAGATAAAATTCCTGTTCCAACTAATTCATCTACAGAAGAACAATGGAATGAAATTTATTCTAAACTTGGTAGACCAGAATCTCCTGATAAATATCAATTAGATATTAAATCAGAAGTAACATCTATTAATGAAGATGCTATTAAATCTTTTGCAGATATTGCTCACAAGACTGGTTTAAATAATAAACAAGCTCAAGCTATTTTAGAATATTATAAAAATAATGTTGAGGCAGAAACGCAACAATCTAAAATTAATACAGAAACTTTCCAAGCTCAATCAGAACAATTATTGAGAAAAGAGTGGGGAAGTAACTTTGATGCTAATATTAAAAAAGCTGGAGCATTGGCTAAAGCTAATATGAATCCAGAATTATTAGATATGTCTTTACAAGATGGAACTCGTTTAGGCGATCATCCAGAAATTATTAAAGGTTTTGCTAATATTGCTAATCTACTTTCTGAAGACAAACTAATCAGTACAGAATCTGAAAATGTTAATACAGCACAAGATTATCAAGCTGAAATAAGTTCTATTGTAAACGATAGAAATGGTCCTTATTGGAATAGAAGTCATCCAGACCATGATAGAGTTGTGCAACAAGTATTAACTTTAAGAAGTATGATGAATGGATAACAAAGGATTAAAGTTAGAGATATTAAGAATAGTGCTAGAGAATGGTTCTGAACTTAATAAATCTAATCCCTTGCCAATCTGCGATATTTATTATAATTGGATTTCTAAGGCGGATGAAAGTTCGCCTAAGAAGAGTAAGACAATTCGCAAGAACCTTACTGACGACAAGGAATAGACTGTGGTCTAACAGACCTTAAATGCAAGAGATGCCTGCTTTGCGGAGAACCTCTCTGTTTTATTTTTATTAATTGCTATGTGAGTGATTAATATTTAACTTTAACAATGGAGAGACAAATATGTCTACACAAGTAACTACAGCATTTGTACAACAGTATAGTTCAAACATACAAATGTTATCACAACAAAAAGGTTCTTTATTGAGAGATAAAGTTCGCCTTGAAAGTGTTGTAGGAGAGAACGCATTTTTTGACCAAGTGGGTTCTGTAACTGCAACTTTAAGAACAGGTCGCCACGTTGATACTCCTAGAGTGGATGTTCCACATGCTAGAAGAAGAGTAACTCTTGCTAACTATGAGTTTGCTGATTTAATTGATGACCTAGATAAAGTAAGAATGTTGGCAGATCCAACTTCTTCTTACGCACAAGCTGCTGCTTATGCAATGGGAAGAGCTATGGATGATGTCATCATTGCTGCTGCAACTGGTACAGCTCAAACAGGAGTAGCTGGTGCTACACCAACACCTCTACCTTCTGGTCAAATTATAGCTGAAACTGGTACTGTTGGTTTAACAATCGGAAAATTAAGAACTGCAAAACAGATCTTAGATTTATCTGATATTGATCCTTCACTACCTAGATACATCGTAGTTGGTCCTAAACAAATCACAGATTTATTAGGAACTACTGAAGTTACTTCTAGCGACTTTAACACTGTAAAAGCATTAGCTTCTGGAGATGTTAATTCGTTCTTAGGATTTAACTTTATTGTATCTAACAGACTAAACCTAGCTACATCTAAGAGAGATTGTATTGCCTTCGTAAACGATGGTATTACTTTAGCTGTTGGAAAAGATGTTACTGCTAGAATAGACGAGAGAGCTGACAAAGGTTATGCTACTCAAGTTTACTATTCTATGGCGATTGGTGCTACTAGAATGGAAGAAGAAAAAGTAGTTAAGATCCAAGCTCACGAAGCATAATTCGTGATATTAGGTAGGGGGAGCAATCCCCCTATCTTTACAATAAATATATGATAAAAGGATTAATATGAAAAATTCACTAGTAGGAAATATTAATAAAAGAAAAAAAGCTGGTACATCCAGACCAAAATCTAAATCAACGATTTCTAAAAAAGCATATTCTGCCATGAAGAAAGGTTGGAAAAAATAGATGGCATCTGTAGTAGACATTTGTAATGGAGCATTAAACCAATTAGGTGCTTCTACTATTCTTTCCTTGACAGAAGATTCAAAAAACGCAAGATTGTGTAATGCACGATACATACAAGTACGAGACAGCTTATTCAGATCTCACCCTTGGAATTGTTTACAAAAACGAGTACAGCTTGCATCTGATACAGCTACTCCAGCTTGGGGATTCAATTACCAATTTACCTTACCTTCAGATTGTTTACGAGTTTTAAATACTGAAAATTACGATTACGATTATAAAATAGAAGGAAGAAAAATTGTTGCTAATGTAAACACAATGAGAATTTTATATGTTGCAAGAATAGAAGATCCAAATGAATATGATGAAATTTTAAGAGAAACTTTATCATCTGCTTTAGGTGCTGACATTGCTTATGCAGTTACTTCTTCTAATCCTGTTGCACAAAATATGTATAAATTGTTTCAAGATAAATTAAGAGAAGCAAGATTCGTAGATGCAACAGAAGGTTATAATTCTCTTCAAGAGAATGGTGCTTCAGACGTAATACACTCTAACACATTTATTAACGCAAGGTATTAAGTATGGCACGAGTTGCGGTGCAATTAACAAACTTCACAGGTGGAGAATTATCTCCTAGGTTAGATGGTCGTAATGATTTAGCTAAATACTCTTCCGGTTGCAAGACTTTAGAAAACATGATTGTTTATCCTCATGGTTCTGCTGCTAGACGACCTGGAACACAATTTGTTGCAGAAATAAAAGATAATACAAAAAAAACAAGATTAATTCCTTTTGAATTTTCTACCACTCAAACGTATATGCTTGAGTTTGGAAATCAATATATAAGGTTCTATAGAAACAATGGTCAGATTATTAGTGGTGGTTCAGCATATGAAATTAGTTCACCTTATTTAGAAGCGGAACTATTTGAAATTAAATATGCTCAATCTGCGGATGTGATGTATATCTGTCATCCTAATCATGCAGTAAGAAAATTATCCAGAACAGGTCATACTAACTGGACATTAACACAAGTTGATTTTACGAATGGTCCTTTCCAAGATCATAATATAACGACAACTACTTTATCCGCAGCTCATAGTACTGTTGGCGGTTCTGGTAATTTAACTTTATCTTCAACAACAGGTGTTAATACTAACCAAGGTTGGTTAACAACCGATGTGGGAAGATTAGTACATTTAAAAGATGGTCATTATAAAATTACAGCATACACATCACCAACAGTAGTTGTAGCAACTTGTTTAGCTTCACCATCTTCTTCTTCTGCTACAACTGATTTTGCATTAGGTGCTTTTTCTAACACAACTGGTCATCCTACTTGCGTATCTTTCTTTGAACAACGATTAGTATTTGCAGCAACCAAAGAACAACCACAAACCCTATTCTTTTCTAAATCAGGTGATTATGAAAACATGGATGATAATTATCATGCTACCATAGCAGATGATGACGCTATTGTTTATACGATTGCTTCTAACCAAGTGAATGCTATTAGGTTTATGACTGCTACTAGAACTTTAATTGTAGGTACAGCAGGTGGTGAATTTACAGTATCAGGTGGCGGAACAGATGTTGCAGTTACACCTACCAATATTTTAATTAAGAAACAATCTAACCATGGAGCTGCTAACTTAGATGCTCTTGCAGTTGGTAACGTAACATTATTTTTACAACGTGCTAAAAGAAAAGTCAGAGAACTAGCTTATAACTTTGATGTGGATGGTTATCTTGCTCCTGATATGACAATCCTTGCAGAACACATTTCTGAATCAGGAATTACACAAATGGCGTATCAACAAGAACCTAATCAAATCATTTGGTGTGTTAGAGGAGATGGACAACTGATTGCTCTAACCTATCAAAGAGAACAACAAGTCGTAGCTTGGCATAGACATATTTTTGGTGGATCTTTTTCTACTGGTAATGCGGTATGTGAAAGTGTTGCAGTAATTCCAACGGATGATTCTGAATATCAAACATGGGTGATTGTTAAACGAACGATTAATGGAACAACCAAACGATATGTAGAGTATCTTCATACCTTTGATTTTAATGAAGCAGATAATACAGATTTTAATTTTTTAGATTCACAACTTGCTTATAGCGGATCTGCAACCACTACGATTACTGGATTAGGTCATTTAGAAGGTCAGACAGTTGCTATCCTTGCAGACGGATCTACGCATCCTAGAAAGACAGTTACTTCTGGTTCAATTACTTTAGAACGATCTGCTACAAAAGTTAAAGTTGGTTTACCTTATGTATCTTTATTGCAGACGATGCGATTAGATGCTGGTTCACAAGATGGTACATCACAAGGTAAGACTAAAAGAATATTTGATATTACATTAAGAATTTATGAATCTATTGGTATTGAAGTAGGACCAGACTTAAACAATATGGAACGTATACCATTTAGATCTTCTGCTACTCCTATGGATCAAGCTATTCCGGTATTTACAGGAGATAAAGAAATTGAGTTTAGAGGAAATTATGAAACAGATGGATTTGTTTATGTAAGGCAAGATCAACCTTTACCTTTAACGATTTTATCACTATACCCAAGATTAGTAACTAATGATGGATAAAATACTACATATAGTGCCTTATCAAAAAGGTCATGGGGTATTTATTTTATCTCAACAAATGAATCATGTTTTGATGGATCAAGATGCACAATTTGATGGAGATGCAATGGAATTGGAAGAACAAAATATGTCATTTACTGGTATGGTAAATAAACAACCTATCTTTGCTGCTGGAATGAAAAAAATATGGAATGGAGTTGCTGAAGGATGGGTATTGGCTACTAAAGAAGTTTGGAATCATCCACTATTAGTAGCAAGAGCTATTAAAAAAGATTTTGCAAAAGTAGCGAAGCAACATAATATTAAACGAGTTCAGACAGCAGTACGATCTGAATTTGAAATTGGAATTAAATTTGCTACATGGTTAGGTTTAGAGAATGAGGGTTTAATGAAACAATATGGTTTTGATGGTGCAGACCATTATAGATTTGCGAGGATATTCTAATGGGTTGGGAAATGGCAGTTGTAGGAGCATTAGGTGCAGCACAATATCAACAACAAGGTGCTATTGGAAAAGCTAATCAAGCATCTTATAATGCAAAAGGTGAGGCATTAGATAATCAAGCAATCCAAATTGAAAAACAAAAAGATTTTGATATTGCTCAATTTAATAAAGAATTTAGAAAATTAGTTGGAACAGAAACAGTTGCTCTTGCTAAATCTGGAGTTACTAGAGAAGGAACTGGTTTACGTCTTGCTAGACAAAATGCAGAAGAAGCTCAATTACAAAGAAACACTATAGCTTATAATGCTCAAATTAATGCTAATCAAAAAAGATATGAAGCTGACACCGCTAGATTTCAAGGTCAGATGGCTAGAGTTGCTGCTAAACAAGCTCAACTTAAAACTCTCACATCTACTGCCACAAGCTTGTATACTATGGGACAAGGATCATCTTTATTAGGACAACAACAAAGTCAAGCAACTAGATTGCAACTTAATAGTTATTATCCTGGAAACTATGGAACATTTTAATGCCTAAAATACCTACATTTACATCACAAGTAAGAATGACTGCCGAAACAGGACAACAAGCTCCTGTAGTTCAACAAAGTTTAGAAACCACAACCGCTTCCGCTTTTCAACCTGTTGCGAAAGCTCTTACAGATTTTGCTGTTAAGGAAAAATTAATACAAGATAAAGCAGAAGCATTAGATTTAGAAAACCAATCTATTCTTGAATTAAATACTGCAACTCAACAAGCATCTAAATTTTTAAACAAAGAAGAAGCAAACTCATTTTTAAAAACTGAAAGTGCTAGAATTAGAGATACGTATGCAGCTAAAGCAAAAAGTTCATCTGTAAGAAATTTATTTCAAAACAATTATTTACTAGAAGAGCAAAAACAAATCTACAAAGTAGACAATGCTGTTTATAAAAATATTGTTCAACACAGTAACAATCAAAAAGAAATTAAATATGAAAGATTAGTTAGAGATGCTTTATTTGGAGAAAATAAATTATCAAGAGAAACTATCTATCAATCTTTAGTTCAATTAGAAAATGATGATCTAGTTCAAGATGAAGATACAAGATTAAAAAATATTGCTTTAATTCCTAGAAAGTTAGATTACTTTACAGCTAAAACTGCTATTACTGATAGTCCTATTGATGCTCTTAAAGCTCTAAGTGATCCAAAACAATATACTAATTTAGATGTTGATACTTTAACAAAATTAAAAAATGAAGCTAAGAGATTATCAGCACCAGGTGTTAGAGAAGATGCTGTAAATTATTTATCTGCATTAGCTGTTGGAAAAAAAGCTGATATTGATGAAGAAGCTGTAAAAATTGTTTTAGGAAAAGATTATTATCAAAGTTTTAAAGAAGAACAATCTGGATTACAAAGACTTTCTTATTTTGCTGAAAGAATTATGATTTCTAAAGCTGGAAATGAACAAGCATATGTTAATATGTTTCCGATTAGAAAAGGATCTGAAAAATTAGATTTAGAATTACAACAAAGATTAAGAACTCTTATTACTAAAAAACAGAAAATGTTTAAAGATGATCCTGCTCAATTAGTTTTAAGTTATGATCCTATGATTAAAGATAAATATAACGATTATCTTTCAGAAGAAAATCCGGAAATTAAATCTCAAAAATTTAAAGATTACAATACTGCTATGAAACAAGCTCAAATGGAAATGGGTAAAAAAGGATATGAAGTTAAACTAATGACAAAACAAGAAGCCGCAGGTCTTGTTGCTTCTATTCAAGATCCAGAAAAATCATGGAAAGAACAAAAAGCTACTTTAGATGGAGTTGTTCAAACATATGGATCTAAAAATGCACAAACTATTTTTAATCAATTATCTTCTGAAAAATTACCTTTTCATATTACTACTGCCATGAGTACAAACAATCCAAATTTAAACGAAGATATTTTAGCTTCTGGAAAAACTAAAGACTTAGAAAATCTTGCAAAATCAAGATTACCAGCATCTATTAGTACAGACAAAGTTAAACAATCTGTTTCTAAAAATTTATCAAAATATGAAGATATTGTATTTAGCCAACCAGAAGGATCTGTTGGTAAAGAAGAATACATAATAAAAGTTAGAGATACTTTATACAAAGCTGCACTAAATAGAATTGTTACAAAAAATATGGATTACAATGAAGCCATTGAATCTGTAACTAAAGAATTTTTAGAAGATATGATACATCTCAATCAACTTATTTCATTCCTAAAGATGTTAATGGTGTTGCGGTTAATAAAGAACTTGTAATTAATAAAGCAGATAGAATAAAATTATCAATAGAAAAATCAGATTACTTAGATCAATTTTTTAGTGATGGAGATTTTACTCATTACGCAACAACTTCTCAATCATTAGGTGCATTACCTGATGATGTTAAAATGTCTAGTGAAGAAAAGTTTAAAGGTTATGTAAAAGAAAAAGTAGTTAATTCAATTAAAAGACATTCTAAATGGTTAATGAATAAAGAATCTACTGGTATTGTTTTATACTTTGATACTGCTTCTGGTCCTGTTCCAGTTATTAATTCTAAAGGACAAAAAATAGAATTTTTCTTTACTGACCAACCAGACCAAGATCCAAATATATCAACTACAGAATTAAAAGAACCTGTAACTGGAAGACAATTAACAGACTTTGAAAAACCTGCTGTTATTGGTTATGGCGAAACAGAAGTAGAATAATGATTAATGTTGGTCTTGGAACATTAGAAAAGTCTAAAGAAGAAGTAGGATCTGCATTAGGAGATTTAAAAACAACTTATTGGGAAGCTCAAGGAGCTAATATTGCTAACGCCTGGGATTATAATCCAAGTGCATCTTTATTTAGATTAGAAGAGCAAAATAAAGCATACGAAGAAAGTAATGTTTATTTAAACAAAGACGAATTAAATAAACAATATGCAGATCTAGGTTTGTTTTTTGAACAAGATACAAGAGAAGGTGTTGTTAGTTATTTAGTACAAAGAAAAGAAATTGAAAGACAAAGACAAAGTATCATTCAAAGAGGACCAAAGAATACTTATGGAACTTTTTTCTTAGCTAGTCTTGCAACTAACTTTGTAGATCCTATTAATATTGGAGCTTCTTTTGTTCCTGTTGTTGGTCAAGCAAGATTTGTAAATATGGTTACAAAATCAGGAAAGAATATAGCAAGATTAAAAAAAGGTTTTGTTGAGGGTCTTGTTGGTAATGCTGCTGTAGAACCTATCGTTTATGGAGTAGCAAGATCAGAACAATCAGATTATGATGAGTATGACGCATTTTTTAATATTGCAGCCGGTGGTGTTTTAGGATCTGCATTTCATGTAGGTCTTGGAAAGATAGGCGATGTTATTGCGGAGAAAAGAGGAAAGCCAAATATTTATCAAAGATTAGCTGCTACCTCTCCAGAAAATCAACAAGAATTATTAAAGTACAGTAGGCAAAATACT
>Ga0209136_1001463_pt1 | contig 15469 bp, 15 predicted proteins | sample SaaInl0LU_22_DNA_FD_184640 | JGI IMG/M metagenome (GOLD analysis project Ga0209136, IMG submission 184640) | Marine microbial communities from expanding oxygen minimum zones in the Saanich Inlet - ESP_90LU_22_DNA (SPAdes) (version 2) | ecosystem: Environmental > Aquatic > Marine > Intertidal... | reverse complement strand
CTGGCATGTTGCACCATTAGACCGGCTTATTTGTTTTTTATTATGAGAGCCTGGACAGTTTCCATTTTTACACCAAACTGAAGCGCATGTATCGCATTTTGCTCCCGGAAAACCAGAACCATTACAGGCACCGTGTACACATTTTGCCATTGCTTGAACCTCAACAATTATTTAGTTACAGTATTAAATTAACACATAGTTTTTTAAATAAAAAGTAAGATGGCTAGAATATGAAAAAAAATATAAACCAAACACAAAAACAGGGTTGGCTAACATTATTTGCTTTAGTAATTATCGCATTTGCTGTATCTATTGGCTTTACACCATTATTTGAACTTATTGAAGATGGTATTGCAGCAAGAATTATTGGATCTTCATTTGGAGCAATATTTGTAATTATATTAACTATGTTTCTTCTTAATAAGCAGACTGAAATTGAACAAGAGTCAAAAAAAAGTGAGAGAGTTTTTGATGAGAAAGTAAAAATTTATCAAAAAATATTAGATATATGCAGCGATATGCTTATGGACGGAAATCTTACTCAAGATGAAATAAATCGATTACCTTTCCCACTACTTAGATTACACATGCTAGCTGACGATACGGTGATTGAAACTTTCCAGAAAGTTTTTAATAAATTAAATGATATCTATAAGTCAGATGCTGAAGCTGAAGAAGTAGAAATTCAAGAGGAGGAAAAAAATGAAATATATCAATTACTTTCAAATTTCTCTAGCGAGTGCAGAAAAGATCTAGAAATATCTAATATACAAATTAATGAAAAGATTAAGAATGAAACTGCAAATACAATTTCACAGGCAAATAGTAGAAAAAAAAATGACCAAACTAAATTCAAATTTGATGGAAAAATATTACCAAAAAATCAATATGTATACTCCGTTGTAACAAACTATCTTAAAGAAAATCCTCAATTAACTTTAGATCAATTCAAAAATAGTGTTTTTGATAGAAATTCTTATGGAAGAAAGGGTCAATGGGAGGGGTGGAAAACCTATAAAGAGGTAATGGATCTTCATTATAATGGCAGCGGTGCACACAGGTTTTATGTTAGTGAAATAGCTAAAGATATTGAAAAAAATAAGGATAAGGTTATTAAACTAATAGATGAAGAAATATGTCTAGCCAATACATGGGGAATTAAAAATATGAAACCCTTTATAGATGACATGAACGCAAAAGGAATTAGAACAGAGTAATAATATGTCTTCAATTTCAAAAGAAACTTATGTCACTAGAAATTTTCAAAAAATATCTGGTAAAAGATGGGAGCTCTACGTAATCACTAGAGTTATTCATTTACTAAATGATCCAGATATAGAATATGTATGCCAGCAATATATTAACCCGCCCAAGAACAAAGAATATTACCTTGCAGATTTAGCCTTTCCATCTTTAAAACTCTATCTAGAAATTGATGAAGGACAGCACGGCGGTGAAGGGCACCAAACTGCTGATATTAAAAGAGATGCTGAAATATTAGAGGCAACAGATTGGGAGTGCAAAAGAATTGCTGTTTATGTGAATCAAGGGAACGCAAGAGTTGATAAAAAACTTATGGCGCTCAATCAAGAGATAGATAAATTTGTAAAACATATACGATCTAAGAAACAAAAACTTCTCAGTCAAGGTAAAAGTATTGTGTGGAATTATGAGAAAAAATTTCTTCCAGAATCTTTTATAGAAAAAGAAGAAATTAATGTAAATGATAATGTTGCTTTATTAAATCATAGAGATGTTCTACGTTTGTTTGGCTATACAAAAGGACATTATCAAAGAGCAGTTTGGAAAATAGGTAAGTTTAATGAAATGGTCTGGTTTCCAAAACTTTATTCCAACTCAGATTGGGTAAACAAATTTGATGAGAAAACCGATTCTATACTTCAATACAGAAAAGATATGAAATCACACCCAATACCATCCGTAGATGAAAATGATAGAATTGTTTTTGCACATCAAAAAAATATATTTGGACAAACGGTATATAAGTTTTACGGAGTATTTGTTGTTGATCACTCAAGAACTGATCCTGTAAAACATTACTTTAAGAGAATAAAAACGAGCATTAATTTAAAGAAATATTTCTAGGCGTGTTAAATCTGTGCACTTGTTGAAGTCATTAATTTAGCTGTATATTTCATAATCGTCTTAGCTGGAATTCGTAATTCTTCCCCACCATTATCAACAGCTTGTTGGGCATGAAGATCTTCATCTTCTCTCATCGTTTTAAGTATTTCTATTGTTTCTTTGTCATTTGGAGAAATCTTATCAAGGTGCTTATCAATATGAGCAACAACTTGTTTTTCAGTTTCCTCTACAAAACCAAGACTTACTTTTTCACCAAAGTTTCCAAAAATAGTACCAATAGCAAAAGAACCTGCATACCAAACTGGATTTAAAATTGATTCTTTCCCATCAAGTTCGTCTAAACGTTTTTTACACCAAATTAGATGATCAGTCTCTTCTTCACCTGCTTCAATAAGATGTTTTTTTATTTCAGGGTCTTTGCATACTAGAGCCTGACCACGGTATAAAGCTTGAGCTGCTACTTCACCAGCAAGATTCACTCTCATCAATTGAATAGATAAATTCTTCTGTTTTTGTGTTAACTCTTCTGTATTTTTTTCTGAAGACACAGGAGGATATGCTCTGTCCGTCCCAGATTTTTTATTTGAGATAGTTTTAAGAGCTATATCAAACTCATTAACTATGTTATTTAAAAAACTCATTTAATTCCTTTAAAACCTATATCCGTTCTGTGAAAAGCACCATCGAAGGTAACTGAATTTACAAGATTATAAGCGTTAGTTTGAGCAGTTTTCAAGTCATCGCCAAGGGCTGTAGCACAAAAGACTCTTCCCCCGGAAGTCATAATTTTTCCATCAACTAATTTAGTACCAGCATGAAATAGCTTAGCGTCATGAGAATCTTCTATAGAAACAGCGACCTCTTTATTTGTAGCATAACTTTCTGGATATCCTTCTGAGGCAATAACTACCCCACAAGAATGTTGCTCAGTCCAATTTATTTGATAAGAGTCCAATTCCTCATTAATAGCTGCAAGACACAGATCAACTAAGCTAGATTTTAGTCTTAACAATATAGGTTGAGTTTCTGGATCACCAAAACGACAATTGAACTCTAAAACTTTTAGTTCACCGTTTTGAATCATCAGCCCGGCATAAAGAAAACCAAGATAGGGGGAGCCTTCAGAAATAAGGCCTGCCATTGTGGGCCTCATGACCTGATCAATAATTTTTTGATGAATATATTCATCTACAATTGGAGCAGGGGAGTAGGCTCCCATACCGCCAGTGTTTAAACCAACATCTCCTTCACCAACTGCTTTGTGATCTTGACTGGTTGCCAGTGGAACAATCTTATCTTTGCTAACCACAGCTATAAAAGAAGCTTCTTCGCCTTCAAGGAAATCTTCAATAACAACTCTACTTCCAGCCTCACCAAAAGCCTGATCTTTAAAAATACTATCTAAGGCTAGAAGAGCTTCATCTTTGTTTGCACAAATAATGACTCCTTTACCTGCAGCTAAGCCATCAGCTTTTACTACTGTTGGGTATTCAATGCTATCAAGGTAATGTTTAGAAGAATTGTAATCATCAAATGAGGCATAAGCCGCTGTAGGTATTCCGTACTTGATAAAAAAATCTTTTGAAAAGGTCTTTGAACCTTCAAGCTGAGCTGCAGCTTGAGAGGGGCCAAAGGTCTTTATTCCTTTGCTTTGAAGGTAGTCGGACATACCATCAACAAGAGGTTGTTCAGGACCAATAATAACCAAACCTATATGTTCTTCTTTGCAAAAACTTTCAACCTTAGAAAAGTCGTTGGTATCTAAAGATAGATTTGTAATTTTAGATTCAAGAGCTGTTCCTGCATTACCAGGAGCCACAAATACATTAGTAACTGATTCGTCTTGAGCTGATTTCCATGCAAGAGCATGCTCTCTGCCGCCTGAGCCAATTACAAGTACTTGCATTAGTGTCTAAAGTGCCTCGTGCCAGTAAAAACCATTGCAATATTGTTCTCATCTGCAGCAGCAATAACCTCATCATCCCTGATTGATCCACCTGGCTGAATAATTGCAGCTATCCCACTGGAAGCGGCCTTATCAATCCCATCTCTAAAGGGAAAAAATGCATCCGATGCCATAACAGCACCTTTAACTTCAAGACCTTCCTCTTTTGCTTTTAAATTAGCTATATCGGCACTTATCACTCTACTCATTTGTCCTGCACCAATGCCTATTGTTTGTCTATTGTGAACATAAACTATTGCATTACTTTTAACGAATTTAGCAACTCTCCAAGCAAACATAAGGTCATTCAGCTCTTCAGCTGTTGGCTGTCTCTTAGTAACGCATTTTAAGTCTTCCCTTGGAACTGCATAAGTATCATCGCTTTGAACCAAAATACCACCAGAGACTTTTTTAATAACACCTGGATAGGGATTATCTTGTTCCAAGTCAACTTTTAAAACTCTAACGTTTTTCTTTTTAGCAAATTCAACCAAAGCACCTTCTTCATAGTCAGTGGCTATGATCACCTCAACAAATTGACGGCTATTAATCTCTTCAGCTGTCTTAGTATCCAATGTTCTATTGAGAGCAATAATTCCTCCAAAAGCAGATGTTGGATCTGTTTTAAAAGCCAAATCATAAGCACCAAATATAGTATTTGACTCTGCCACCCCGCAAGGATTAGCGTGTTTAACAATTACACACGCAGGATCATCAAAGGCTCTGACGCATTCCCATGCAGCATCCGCATCAACTATATTGTTATATGAAAGCTCTTTGCCTTGAAGAATATCCGCATTGGCTATGTTTTTAAATTTAAGATTTGAAAAAGTTAATAAATTTGCTGTTTGGTGGGGATTTTCTCCATATCTTAAGGGTTCACTTTTTTCAAAATTGTAATTAGGCAAAAGATTATCCGTATCTTCTTTTAGATAATTAGAGATAGATAGATTGTAATCAGCCATAAGATGAAAAACTTTTTGAGATAACTCTTTTCTAAATTCATATGAAATTCCATCTTCATCCTTCCACTCTTGAATTAATCGTGAATAATCATTTGGATTTGAAACTACAGCAACATCTTTAAAATTTTTAGCCGCAGATCTAATCATAGTTGGCCCACCTATATCTATTTTTTCTATAGCCTCTTCGAATGAACATCCCTCTGCAATCGTTTCTTTAAATGGATATAGGTTTACGATTACTAAATCAATTGGCTCATAACCTCTTTCTTTTAAAACATCTAAATCTTGATCTCTTCTTGCAAGAATTCCTGCATGTATTTTGGGATGTAATGTTTTAACTCTCCCATCCATCATTTCTTCAAATCCGGTGAAGTCAGAGACCTCAATAACATCTGTTGTTATTTCTTTTATCGCTTTAAAAGTTCCTCCAGTCGATAAAATTTTCACTCCTTGAGAGATTAAAAATGATACCAACTCACTCAAGTGTGATTTATCTGAAAGGCTTATAAGTGCTGTTTTTGGTTTTATTGCATTCATTATTTTATGTCATATTTTTTTAATTTAGTTCTCAACGTTGTTCTATTAATTCCAAGAACCCTTGAGGCTTTAGATTGATTATTATTTGAAAACTTCATTACTGATGAAAGTAAAGGTGGCTCGATTTCATTAAGGACTAACTGATAAACATCAATTGGAATATTGTTTTGATCCAACTGCTTAAAATACCTCTTCATGGCTTTTCTGACCTCTTCTTTTAGAGGACTTTTTGAATAGCTATCAAAAGATTTTTTTTTATTTCCCAAAATATAATTGTAATTAGAAAGAATATTTAGTTTACAGTTGTTTAAAAATTGCTCAATAGGTTTTTAGAGATTTATTGGAGTTTTTCTCTCTCCGCCAATATGAAACTCTTGAACTTTATTATTGCTCACAATTATTTTTGTAATCGAAGTGTAGTCAGGGTAAAAACATAACAAATTTCGATTATTTGTAAATTCAGCTATCAGAGCATTTATAACCATAAAATGGCTAAATATTATCGTATCCCTTTCAATTGATAGGATTTGTTTTGTAAGCTCTGAACGCCAATTATTAACCTCATTCGGTAGATTAATTAAATCCATTTTTATAATTTTTGTTAGCCAATCTTTTTTATCTTTTGGATCTATTCCATTAGAAGGAATTTCAGAAAATACTGCATTTATTTCAACATCTTTATTATATTTTTTGGCAAGCGGGGCCGCAGTCATCAATGCACGAGACTTAGGACTAGAGATAAAGTGATAGTTCTTCAAAAAGAGAAGTTCATTATTATCAATCAACTCTATAGCTTGATTCTCTCCTAGTTGACTTAATCCAGGGTCGGGATCGTCACCCCAAGAGGCAGAGGCCTCTCCATGCCTAATTAATATTATGTTTATCTGTGACATTTATATTGAAGCTATAGCTATAATGCTTATGTGAGAATTCATAGAATATATTGTAATTCAGTATCGGACCAAGGTAATGTTTTTGATTTAGACCAACCTCAATCAACCCATATATCAAAAGTGCTGAGACTGAAGCTTGGTAATGAGATAGATGTCTTTGACGGAAAGGGCTCATCCGCAATTTGTAAAATAATTGAAATCAATAGATCGAGCATAGTCTTAGAAAGAATATCTGAGGTAAAAAAATTAAATCCCACTCATCCAAAAATAAATGCAATCCTTCCTCTTATAAAAAAAGATAATTTGCACTTTATGTTGCAGAAGCTAACAGAGGTTGGGGTTTATGAATTTATTTTTTACAAACCAGATCTTGTAGACCAAAGTATTGCAAAAAAAGATTCAGAAAAAATTATCAATAAATGCAACGAAGTTATTATTAATGCTTGTAAGCAATGCGGATCAAATTTTATTCCTGCTTTATATTATTTTAGTAATTTAGAATTGGCAGTTAATTTAGTGAAAGATAATGCTGTTAAATCATATGCCTTTGATTTAAATGCTAAAGAGCACTTTAATCTAGCAGAAATCAAAACAGATGAAGATATTTGCATGATAACTGGACCAGAATCTGGATTTTCTAAAGAAGAGATTAAAATTTTAAGCAAAAAAGATATTGAAATTAGATTATTAAAAAATAATGTTCTAAGAGCAGAAACGGCTCCTATTGTTATATCATCGTTGTTGCAAAATCATTTTGGTAACATTTAAGAATGAGCAAAAAATTATTATTTATAACCGATCCTTTGAAAGGTCTAAAACAAGAAAAAGATACTTCCATTTTCATGATGGAGGAGTCTATCGCTTTGGGCTGCAAGGTTTATCAGTGCGAAATGTCTGATCTTTATATTTCTGAGGGTATGGTGCTAGCTGATTCAAGAAATATCATAGCCATAGGATCTAATAAAGTTGAAAGCATTAAAAAAGAATCCATAAAGGTTGCTGATTTTGATTTTACTTTTATGAGAAAAGATCCTCCTGTCGACAAGGATTATATAAACTCACTCCATTTGTTAGGTTTGGCTGAAACTCATGGAGCAACAGTTTTTAATAAACCAAATTCTATAAAAGAGTTCAACGAAAAGATATTTGCTATACATTTTAAAGAGTTTATTCCTCAGACCTTGGTAACTTCCAACATAAAAAAGGTAATAGAATTTCAACTCAAACATGACACCATAGTAGTTAAACCTTTAGATGGAATGGGTGGGGAATCAATCTATAAAATGGATAATTTTGAAGATGAAAATCTAGATATTTTGCTTGATATGACCGATAACGAAAATACCCAGATCATTGCACAAGAGTTTCTTGAAGATATTTATAAAGGCGACTTTAGAATTTTAATTATAAATGGAAAGCCCTTTCCAAAAACCTTAGCTCGAATTCCACAAGGTGAAAGTTTTAAAGGTAACTTGGCTGCAGGAGGAATGGGTGTTGTAAAAGATATAACCGAAGTTCAGCAAAAAACAGCTGAAAAAATAGGAAAATATTTAATTACTAAAGGAATTAACTTTGCTGGTATAGATATGATTGGTAAGTATTTAACTGAGATTAATATCACAAGTCCTACCTGCGCAAGGGAGATATTTAAACAATCAGGCAAAAACCCAATTAAAGAATATTTAGAACTTTTATGACGTCAATCTCCTTGAAGCAAAGAGTTAGCAGAAGGTCTTTAACCCTTAACAAATCCTTTATTTTATCTCTAACTTTCCATGTCTTTTTGATATTTGGAATAACATTTACAACTTTTTATAAAATACCCTTGTTACAAGATTCCCCAATTATTAATGTAAAGTTGGCAAACTCTTCGCAAGATATAATTGGCAATGAAAGTTTTGATCAAGAAATACTAGCCATAGATAGTGATGGTTTTAAAAATAAGCAAATGCAAACTCAGAAAAGTTCATATCAGCCTCATAAAATAAAAAAACTTGAGGCTAATTCAGTTGTAAGTAACGAGGAGGCCATGTATTTAAATCTTTGGCAAAGAAATATTGAGACGATAGGAGATAAAATTATAGGACAAGAGGGTGCCATCTATAACAAAAGTAAGGTGCAGGTTATGGCAACAATAGATTCATTTGGGAATTTAATAAAATCAGAGATTCTTATATCATCAGGAAATCAATCTGTTGACGAATTAGCTCTTAATATTTTAAATGAAGCCGCTCCTTTTGCTCCCTTCGATGCAAAAATGATTAATGAATATAGTGTTTTAGAAATAGTTAGAGATTGGAACTTTTCAACAGAATAATGCAAATAGTATCTTTTGATTTTGGAACAAAAAAAATAGGCATTGCTGTTGGACAAACAGAAACAAAAACGTCATCCCCACTAGAAATAATTTTTAATAAAAATAATGCAGTGAATTGGGTAAAAATTTCTTCTATTATTAATGAATGGAAGCCAGATTTACTTCTGGTTGGTAAACCTCTTAATATGGATGGCACTGATAGTGATATCATGGAAAAAGTAGATATCTTTTTTAAGAAATTAGGAAAGGTAACAAAGGTTCCATGTGAATATGTTGATGAGAGGCTAACTAGTTTTGAGGCAAGACAAAACCTTGCAGATATTAAGACCGATCTCATTGATGCACATGCAGCTAAGATTTTAATAGATCACTGGTTTAATAAATAATTATGTCCATACCCTCAAGCTTTATTGATCGACTGATAACTTCTGTCAATATAGTAGATATTATAGGAAGAAGGCTTCAACTAGAAAGAAGAGGCGGAGCTTATTGGGCAAAGTGTCCATTTCATGGCTCTGGAGAGGAAAGAACTGGGTCTTTCAAGATCTATGAGGATACAGGCACCTACCATTGTTTTGGTTGCAAGGAGTCTGGTAACGCAATTCACTTTTTGAGAAAACATGACGGCCTTGATTTCATGGAGGCTATTGAATTACTGGCATCTTATGTGGGTATGGAAGTTCCTCAGCAAGAAAAGCCGGTAGATGTTTCCGATGCTCTAAATATTAACTCTCGAGCCGTAGAGATTTTCATAGAACAACTAAAGTCGCCTTTAGGAAAAGCGACTATTGAATATTTAAAAGCAAGAGGTATTAGCGGTGAGACTGCTAAATTTTTTGAACTAGGATATTCCGTAGAAAGAAACCCATCTCTTCATTCAATACTTTCTCCAAAGTATGAAAAATCCGACCTTGAGGATTCCGGGTTATTTGGATCAAATGACAATGGAGAAATGTATGATCGTTTCAGAGACAGGCTTATGTTTCCAATTAGAAATATTAAAGGTGAGCATATAGCCTTTGGTGGAAGGCTTCTGCAAGATAAAAAAGACCAAGCTAAATACTTGAACTCACCAGAGACTAAAACATATAAGAAGAAATATGAATTATATGGGCTTTATGAGGCAAGATTGATTGAAAAAAGACCGCAATCCTTATTTTTGGTTGAAGGTTATATGGATGTTATTGGATTGCATCAGCATGGCATAAAAAATGCAGTAGCTTCTTCTGGGACAGCATTCACTCAAGAGCAACTCAGAAAAATTCTTAGTTATACCAACGTTATTTACATAGTGTTTGATGGAGATGAGGCTGGGCAAAAAGCTTCATGGAGAGCTGTAGAAAATGCTCTTCCTCTTCTTAGAGAAGATATCAGAATGAGTTTTATATTTTTAAAACCTGGAGATGACCCAGATAGCTATATCAAAGAAAATGGCAAAGATGCTTTTGTTAAACTGGCGTCTGAAGCAACATCATTTTCAGATTATTTTTTACAATCTATTAAAGACCATGATGACTTATCTTCTATTGAAGGAAGGTCTATGGTTGCTCAGTTTGCAAAACCCTTAGTAAACAAAATAGCCAATCCAACACTTAAAGAAGCATATACGAGTGAGATAAGTAATATATGCGATTTAGATTTTAGTAAGCTGCTATCTGGAGAGGACAGATATCAACCCAATAAATCTTTACAAAAAGAAGAGGTAAAAAAGACCCCCAATTCGGTTATAAGAAAATCTGTACTTGGAGTCTTTACAGCTCTTATCCAGCACCCCAAGTTAGCTAAAGACAGAGTATTTGATTTGATAAGAAAAGATTCTAGATTTTTATTTTTAAACGATGTGAGAAATTTCTATAAAGATAATCCAGAAGCAGTTCCATCCATACTATTTGAAAAAATAGAAAATGAAAAAATAAAGAACTTATTTGGTGAAGCTCTAGTATCAGAAATTAAGCTTTCAGTTGATGATGCAAAATCAATGATTGAGGATTGTATTAGCCTAATATCAAAAACTGAAAAAGATAGAGAGGAAATCTTAAAAGAAAAGTATAATATGCAAGAAATAACATCTGCAGAAAAAAGGGAATTACAACAACATATTCTCAAAAAAGCTTCCATGACAGAAGAAGACCAGATTTTATTAAAAAATTTAAGCTCTAAATAGATTGAATTTATAGATTTAATCACTACATAGAGTAAACATATTTGGAGTACAAGAATTCGTGGATAAATTAAGTAAAAAAGGTTCAAAAATAGCTGAACTCATCGAGAAAGGAAGAGAGCAGGGCTATTTAACCTATGCAGATGTTAATGATCACCTTCCTGAGGATATTTCTGATCCAGATCAGGTCGATGAAATCATTGGAATGATCAATGATTTAGGTCTCCAAGTTCACGAAACTGCACCTGATGCTGATGACTTATTATTGGCAAATTCAGAAGAGTCTGATGATATTGCTCTTGAGCAAGCTGCAGAAGCTCTTGCTGCTGTAGAAAATGAGACTGGAAGAACTACAGATCCTGTAAGAATGTATATGCGTGAGATGGGAACAGTTGATCTTCTAACTCGTGAAGGTGAAATAGAAATTGCTAAAAGAATTGAAGAAGGCATGAGAGACCTTCTTGCCGCAAGTGTTGTTTACCCCAAAACTGTGGAGTTCGTAATCGATTATCATCAAATGGTAAAAGATGGCGAAAAGAAAACTAATGATTTTTTAACTGGGTTCCTTGAAGAAATGGAAGTGGTTCCATCTGCAGGACCAGGAAGCCAAAGAGCGAAAGATGAAGCAGCTGCTGCAGAAGAGTCAGACGATGAGACTCCATCAGGTCCGGATATGGAAGAAGTCCAAAGAAGGATGACTAATCTTAAAAGACATTACAACAAAACATTAAAGGTTATTGAATCAAAAGGGCGTCATTCTAAAGAAGCAAATGCCGAATTTAAGAAAGTTGGAGAAATTTTCCAATTCCTAAAATTTAGTCCAAGAATGTTTGATGACATTGCATCTATTGCTAGAGAAGGACTGGCAATGATTAGAGATAAAGAAAAATTTATTCAAGAGCAGTTGGTAAGAAATGCTCGTATGCCTAGAAAAGATTTCTTAGCTATGTATACAGACAACTTAACAAAAGTTAGATGGGTTGATTCTTTAATGAAAGAGAAAAAATACAAAAAAGATCTTTTAGAAAAAGTTAAACAAGATGTGGTTATTGCACAGAAAGACATTATCGAGCTTGAAACTAGAGTCGGTCTTAGTGTTAAAGAAATTAAAGAGATTAATAGAAATATGTCTATGGGTGAAACCAAAATGAGACGTGCTAAAAAAGACATGGTTGAGGCTAACTTAAGGTTGGTTATATCTATTGCTAAAAAATATACCAACAGAGGTCTTCAATTCTTGGACTTAATCCAAGAGGGAAATATAGGTCTTATGAAGGCTGTAGATAAGTTTGAGTACAGAAGAGGTTATAAATTCTCTACTTACGCAACTTGGTGGATCAGACAGGCCATAACGAGATCTATTGCTGATCAGGCTAGAACAATAAGAATACCAGTCCATATGATTGAGACTATTAACAAATTAAACAGAGTGTCTCGCCAGATGATGCAGGATATGGGAAGAGAGCCAACACCAGAAGAGTTAAGTAAAGAGCTTGATATGCCTGAAGACAAAGTAAGAAAAGTTCTTAAGATTGCAAAAGAGCCAATTTCAACTGAAACACCTATCGGTGATGATGAAGATTCAAGCTTAGGTGATTTCATTGAAGATACTGTTATAGAGTCTCCACTTGAAAATGCAACAGAAGACAGTCTGCATTTTGCAACGGATGATGTCTTGGGGTCTCTTACAGCAAGAGAAGCCAAAGTATTAAGAATGAGATTTGGTATTGGCATGAATACTGACCATACTCTTGAAGAAGTAGGGAAGCAGTTTGATGTTACTAGAGAAAGAATAAGACAGATTGAAGCAAAGGCTTTAAGAAAACTTAGACACCCTAGCAGATCAAGTCATTTAAAAAGCTTTTTAGACGAGTAAACTTACTTCCAACTACCTTTTCTTCCTGATAAATCCCAATTGATTCTTGACCACATCAATTGGATTCGTCTTTCTATATACCTTTTTGCAAAGAAATCACTTATCTCAGGAAGCGGAACAAATGATGATGAGCCTAGGCCATCAATAATTTTTAGAACGATTAAATTGTCTTCATAGCCCACAACTATATTATGTGGAATGATATTTTTTGTTAAAACTAAACTAGATCTAAGCCAAGATTCAAAATCATCCAGAGCCTTCTTTATTTCATCTGTCATGCCAAATGTAAACAAATATTTTTCAAGTGTGATTGCTATATTTTGATTATTATCTAGGACTAATTCTGTTTCTGATGCTGGCCCTATAGATGTTTCAACCATTCCATACCATCTAGCTAAATGCTTCCATTTATTTGGATTATTATTCTTAAGAGATCTTTGTTGATAAGCAGATTGCTCTCTAAGATTATCATCAAAGCTTTCTGCTGATCTAAGTTTTTTATACCAAGCTGCATTTTTTTTTACTTTTTCTGATTGGCCTTCAAAAGAAACCTTAAGACATCTATCTTTTTTTAAAGGATGAATAAAGCATCGCCTATTACCGCCTTGAGCAAAGTACTCGATGTTATTCAGGTTAATCATCTTTTAATAATAACTTATATGACTGAGATCAACATATTAAAGCTTCCCTAAATCATATATTCTTATATAATTGTTCGCTCTTAATTCAATAGAATTTATTAAGGGCCTGTAGCTCAGTTGGTTAGAGCAGTGGACTCATAATCCATTGGTCGTAGGTTCGAGTCCTACCGGGCCCACCATCTTCTTCTGTTAAGCTATACTCCTTATCTTTATGGAGTATCAATGTCTAATATAATTAACGAATCCTTTGTATTGCCATGTGGGCAAGTAATTAAAAATCGTATTTGCAAAGCAGCGATGACTGAACGAATTGCTAAAGGTAACAATCTAGCGCATCAAGGACATGTCAATTTATATGAGAGATGGGCAGATGGTGATATTGGCATCTTATTAACCGGCAATGTTCAAATTGATCGTCGAAATTTAGAAGGGCCAGCAAATGTAGTTATAGATTCAAATAACTATAAAGAACAATTAGATGATTTAAAGGCATGGTCTGCAGCTGGAACAAAAAATAATACTCAGCTATGGATGCAAATCTCACATGCTGGCAGACAAACTCCTGGTGAAATAAATTCCTCACCTTTAGCGCCCTCAGATATTGGTTTAAAAATTCCTGGAAAGAATTACGGCATCCCAACCCCTATGACTGAAGAGGATATTTTAGATGTTATAGAAAGGTTTGTTTTCACTGCAAAAATTGCTAGAGAAACAGGCTTTACTGGCGTTCAATTTCACTCTGCACATGGTTATCTTTTATCAGAGTTTTTATCACCTGATATCAATAATAGAACTGATGCATGGGGTGGAAATATTCAAAATAGAGCTAGAATTCATTTAGAAATTATTAAGAGATGCAGAGAAGAGGTGGGAACAGATTTCCCTATTTCAGTAAAACTAAATTCTGCAGATTTTCAAAAAGGTGGGTTTACAGCTAGTGAATCTATTCAAGTTGCACAGATGCTTGAAAATGAAGGTGTGGATATTATAGAAATTTCAGGAGGCACATACGAACAACCTAAATTAATAGGTGTTGATGACTTAAGTATTAACCCCAAAAGAAATGAAAAAAGAAAAGAAAGCACTGTTGCCAGGGAGGCCTACTTTCTTGAATATGCACAGGACATCAGAAAGGCAGTTTCTTTGCCATTAATGGTTACAGGAGGATTTAGAACTAAGGATGGTATCGAAGATGCTTTAAAAAGTAATATTTGCCAAATAGTTGGTATAGGAAGACCTTTATGTGCAGATCCTTACTGTGTTAAAAAAATGATAGCAGGTGAGCTAAACGAATTACCTAGTTTGGAAAAAACTCTTTCACTAGGACCTTCAATCCTTTCTCCTTCTAGTCCGTTTACTATAATTAAGGTAATTAATGCATTTGGTGCAATGGCATGGTTTTATCAGCAGATTAAAAATATGTCTAAGGGACTAATGCCTAATCATAAACAGAAACTTTTTAATGCCTTTAGATCAGATATGAAAGCTGACAAAATTGCAGTAAAAGATTATTTAGATAGCCATTAAATAACTAATTTTTAACCTCAGTTTTTTACTTGGATAGATACTTTCTAAAACATTTTTTTAACCCCCTAAATTTTGATTTACAAAATTAAAAAAAAGGCGTAGATTTATTAAAAACGCTTATGTAAATTATATACATTAAGTAGTCATAACTTTAAATTTCGGGGGGAACTTAATATGACCAATCCAAACCACCCTAGTGTTGATCAAAGCGATCGCGTAGTACCTTATAACCTTAGACAGAGCGGCCGAACGCCTGTTCAGATGTTGATTTCAACTCGAGTAAGGAAGTCACCTTTTTGGCATCTTTCTCATGAAGCTGGTTGCTGGAGAGCAACTGTTTACAATCGTATTTATCACCCAAGAGGCTATGTAAGACCTGAAGATGGTGGTGCTATGGTCGAGTATGAGGCATTAGTGAATCGAGTAACTATGTGGAATGTTGCTGTTGAAAGACAGATAAGAGTAAAAGGACCTGATGCAGAAGCTTTTACTGATTACGTT
>Ga0209136_1001457_pt1 | contig 15499 bp, 6 predicted proteins | sample SaaInl0LU_22_DNA_FD_184640 | JGI IMG/M metagenome (GOLD analysis project Ga0209136, IMG submission 184640) | Marine microbial communities from expanding oxygen minimum zones in the Saanich Inlet - ESP_90LU_22_DNA (SPAdes) (version 2) | ecosystem: Environmental > Aquatic > Marine > Intertidal zone... | reverse complement strand
CTAATTTCTTGTCTAATATTGTTGCAGGGCTTATTGCCTATAGCTTTTTACCTAAAAAGCCGTCCATAAAATACCAGACAGTCAAAACAAATCAACTTGCATTTTATTAATCGAACTCAGGTTTAAACATAAATATGGTAAAATATTATACATTTCAGTATAGTACAGGATACTAAAAGTTTGTTTAATTTGTATAATTGTATCCTATATGTTAAAACATTGTTAACAAGCAATTATTAAAACAAAAATTTATTTTAAATTCATTTCAAATATGAAAAAAACTCTAAAAAAACGAAATTCGTCACTAAGATTAAAGTTCCTGCTTATTCTTATGTTTTCGGTTTTTACAGCTTTTTGTACCCAGGCACAAGATGTAGTTACGGGTGTTGTAAAAGATGCTGAAGGATTTGCTTTACCAGGTGTTAGTGTACTACAAAAAGGAACTACCAGAGGAACATCAACAGATTTTGATGGAAAGTATTCAATTAAATTAACAGTTGGTCAAAGAATTTTGGTTTTCTCATACATAGGATTTAAAAAGGTTGAAATTCCAGTTAATGGTAAGAAAATAATAAATGTAACTTTAGAACAAGCATCAGAAAGCTTAGATGAAATAGTAGTTGTAGGTTATGGTACTCAAAAGAAAGAAAGTGTAGTTGGGGCTATTTCACAAGTAAAAGGTGAGGAATTAATGAGGGTGACAGCTGGTGTAGCCAATATGGAGGAAGCTTTACAAGGTAATATACCAGGTGTTACTGCTATTCAAGGTAGTGGGGTTCCTGGTGAAAATAATATGAGAATTTTTGTTCGAGGAAGAAGTTCTTGGAATGGAGAAGGTGGTCCACTTATACTGGTAGATGGAGTACCGAGATCTATGACTGATATAGATATGAACGATGTAGAAAATATATCTGTACTTAAAGACGGATCTGCTACAGCAGTATATGGTGTTCAAGGTGCTAATGGGGTAATAATAATTACTACAAAAAGAGGTAAAGTAGGAAAAGCGGAAATGTCATTAAGTGTTAATTCAACTATTAAAACGGTTTCTCAATTACCAGAAAAATTAGATTCTTATAATGCTTTATTGGAGGCAAATAGTGCTATTTTAAGAGGGATTGCTCAAGCTCCTAATACATGGAATAATTATACACCATTAGATATTGTAAATAGATATCGTAATCCTTCTAGTTTAGAGCAAAGTTATGTTTATCCTAATGTAAATTGGGAAGATGAATTGTTGAAAGATTTTGCGCAAGATTATAGAGTTAATTTGTCTGTGCGTGGTGGTAATAAAAAGGCTAAATATTTTGGTAGTTTAGCTTACCAAACTGTAAGTGACATTTTCGATGGAGGGAAATACGATAATCAAAGAGGTTACTTAGGCGAGTATCGTTATGATAGATTTAACTTTAGATCTAATATAGATTTCAATATAACAAATACTACTGAGTTTTCTGTAAGTATAGCAGGATTTTATGGTATTAGAGAGAGTCCTGGTAGTTTAGGTAATGTAACTAATGGACTATATTTAATTGCACCAACTCTTTATCCACCTGTATATCCAGATGGGATATATGGAAACCCTTTTAGTTATTTTAATGTGTATGTAAACCCTGTGCAGACTTTACAAGGTACGGGTTATGATACGTTTAGAACCTTTCAAGTCAATTCAGATTTTGTTCTGAAACAAAAATTAGATTTTATCACTAAAGGTTTGTCGTTTAAAGGAAGATTTACCTTAGATAATACGCAGAGAAGTAGACAAAATTTGAATGATGGAGGTGTAATCTTTAGAGTCTATGATGGTGATCAACCAGATTTACTTATTCCAGATGTGGATAGTCGATTTGGTTATGTGCAGCCACCTTGGAATTTACAAACATTAGAAGTAGAAGAGGGACAGCGATCACGTAGATTGTTGTATGACCTCTCATTAAATTACAATACAACTTTTGCTGATAAACATAATGTAACAGCGCTGTTCTTATTAAGAAGGCAAGAGTCTGCAATAGGTAGTGGTGGTCTAAATGCCTTTCCAAGATACCGTGAAGACTGGGTAGGAAGAGTTACTTATAACTATGATTCTAGGTACTTTATAGATTTTAACGGTGCCTACAATGGATCTGAGCAATATGGACCAGGTTTTAAATTCGGATTTTTTCCTTCTGTAGCTGCAGGTTGGACATTGTCTAACGAATCTTTTATGGAAAAAACAGACGATTGGCTAAGTAACTTTAAAATTAGAGGTTCTTATGCTACTTTAGGTGATGATAATTTTCCTACATCAGGTGGTAGATGGAGATGGCTTTCGCAATGGGAATCTTCCAATAATTCAGCATACTTAGTTCCTAGTACTTATCAAGGAAACAATGGAAGATCTCCTTATAACTTTTTTAGAGAGGCAGTAGTAGGTAATCCAAACCTACAGTGGGAGGAAGCTGTTAAATATAATATAGGTGTAGAATTTTCTTTATTTAATGGTTTATTAACAGGAGAAGTAGATTATTTTGCAGAAGATCGTGATAAAGTTGTAGTTCTTGGAAATAGGTTACAATCAGATTTAGCAGGAGCAACTGCTCCACCTGCTAACATAGGTGCAACTGAAGTAAGAGGTTATGAAGTTGTTCTTGGGTCTAATTATACTTTTGATAATGGTTTAGATTTATTTGCAGATTTCAATTTTAATCAAGCAATAGATAGAATAATAATATCAGACGATCCTTCTGGTTTACCCAGTAATCAAATAGAAGCTGGTTTTGCTATTGGTCAAGGTAGATCAGCTATTCCTGCAGGTATTTTAACAAATTGGGATGATATTTATAGTTCAACACCACAAACCCAAAACCAAAGTTTGGTACGTCCTGGGTACTACAATGTTGTAGATTTTGATGGAGATGGTATTTATAATAACAATTTTGATAATGCACCATTTGGTTATCCAGATCAACCTCAAAGAACTTGGAGTGCTACTTTAGGAGCACGATACAAAGGGTTTAGCATTTCAGCGCAGTTGTATGGTACCCAAAATGCCTCTAGATTGTTCAGCAACCAAACTTTTAGTAATTCAACACCTTTAATCTTTACTCAAGATTTAGATTATTGGACTGTAGATACGCCAAATAATACAGATACTCAACCGTCATTTGGTGTTCCAGGTGCAGCTAATCCAAGAGATAACTGGCTAGATGGGTCTTTAACAAGACTCAGATCAGTCTCCTTATCATATGACATTCCTAAAAAGACTTGTAAAAAACTTGGGTTAAAGAAACTTCAAGTTTTTGCAAACGGAAACAATCTATTCTTATGGTCTGATTTTCCAGATGATAGAGAGTTTAATACATCAGGGGAAGCAAGATCAAGAGGAGATTATCCTACCTTAAAAAGATTTAACTTTGGTTTTAATATGAATTTTTAAAAAAAGATAAAAATGAAAAACTATATAAATAAAATACTATTAATTTTAGGACTCGTATTCTTCTTTTCATGCGAAGACTATTTAGATGTTGCTCCAGATGCAATTGTAACCGAAGAAGATGTTTTTTCTACTTTTATTAATACACAAGGTTTTGTAGAAGAAATGTATGCATTAGTAGTCTCTTATGAACAGCAAGCTCACACCTTTCAAGATTTTCTTTTGGGTGATGATGGTTTTGTTGATAGACCAACAAAAGCAAGTGGAGATATTGATGCTGGAAGATTTTATGATGTGATAAGAGATAATTTTGTTTACTTAAATAATCATTATAATTCTACATATGGATCTTCAGGTAATAATTCTGCCAATGTTGAAAACCAAAATAATTTTAATCGCCAAAGACCTGGAGTATATGATGGTAGCTTAAGAGGAATTCGTAAAGCTAATATTATAATTCAGAATGTAGAAAGTGAAGAAAATGGAGGGAAAGATTTAATGGTAAATGCATCTCAGGCAGAAAAAGATGTTATCCTTGGACAAGCTTACTTTTTTAGAGCCTTTTTCCATAACGAAATCATGAAATTTTGGGGTCGTTATCCATATGTAGATAAGGTATTAGTTGATGATTTTGAATTATTACGACCAGAGACGTACAAAGAAGTAGCTTTACTTGCTAATGAAGATTACAAAAAAGCTATAGAATTATTACCTGTAGATTGGGATAATGAACCTTATGGGCAAAGAACACGTGGCGAAAATAAAGGAAGGCTTACTAAAGGAACAGCATATGCCTTTCAAGGTAAAAATTTACTTTTAGCAGCTAGTCCTTTAATGAAAGGAAACAATGAAAGTATAAACACCTATGACTATGACACTGAGTTGTGTGATATGGCAGTAGAAGCTTTTTCAGGTATTCTAAAGTTAGCAGACCAAGGACGTTATCGATTAGCTTCTTCATTGGATGAATTAGATGAAGTATTTTGGAAATCTCCTACACCTGGTGCGTGGCCAGGAGCAACTGAATTTATTTTTGCTGCAACCGGTGGTAGTCAAGGGCAAGCCACAAGGTTTATGACTTCAGGAGTAAGTAGAGCTATTCATACCAATTCTGCTGGATATGAAGTTATTAGTCCTACTCATAATTTTATTCATAATAATTTTGGGATGGCTAATGGACTATCTATTGAAGAGGATCAAAAACTTCCTGCAAGTCAAAGATTATTCAATGAAACTAAACCTTTTGAAAATAGAGATCCACGTTTTTATAAATGGCATATTATTGATGGTGATGTTATTGATCCAGGAGCTGATGATCCGCATAAAACTGCACAACTTTGGTTTGAATCACCTGTAAATAAAGGTGTTCACAGAAGTAATAATGCTGAAAATATTAAAATATTGAATAATACAGGGTACATGTGGACCAAATTCTTCCCTAAGGTAGATGGTAAATATCACACAAGATGGAATCCTATCATAAATCAATATGTAGGAGTACGAATGCATATGAGACTTACAGATGTTTATTTAATGTATGCAGAAGCATTACACGCATCAAAAGGAGCAAGAGTGGCACCAATTTCTTACAACTTAACTGCAGAAGGGGCTATTAATTTATTCCGTACTCGAGCAGGTGTCCCAAATGTAGATCCTAGTATAGTTGCTGATAACAACAGGTTTATGGATGAATTAAGAAGAGAAAGAGCTGTTGAGTTAAGTTATGAAGCACATAGATGGTTAGATATTAGACGATGGGGCTTGGCTCATTTAGATAAATACAAAAGAAAATTAGCATTAAATTTCCCACAGGATAGAAGTAGTTTCACAGAATCACTTTTAATTGAAAGAATTTGCGAGTTTCCTAAGCATTATTGGTTGCCTTTCCCAGTTCAACAAACACAAATTTACCCTGGTTTTCCACAAAACCCAGGATGGTAATCTTGTATAAATCAACTTAAATTATTAAGAAAAAAATGAAGATAAATAAATTATATAGGTTGTTTACGCTACTTAGCTTAACATTGTTTAGCTTTAGTAATGTTACGCTAGCCCAAACAAATGGAACAGAATTAAAAGCAACTGTAGTTGATGAACAAGGTAGCCCAATAAGTGGCGTTATTGTTTCTAATGCTAATGGAGATAAAGTGTCTTCAGATGTTAATGGACAGTTTAAAATTATATTACAAGATGATGAAGAGTCTGTATTACTTGAAAAAAAGGGCTATGAATCAATAATTCTTACTTTATCAGATTTAACTGATAAAATTACCATGAAGAAATCTCTTTTTTTAGCTTCAGAAGATGATGAATTAAACTTGGGAGTTGTTACAAAAAATAGGCGTAGCATTGTAGGAGCAATCACTTCAATTAACACTAAAGACAGACTAACCTACGACAATACTCAACGTCTAAGAAATTACATAAATGGATTGATGTTAGGTGTTAGAGGCTCTGGTAATATTAGAGGTATTGGTGGTACAAATGATGCCGTGTTTGTAATTGATGGTGTTATTGGGCGAGATCCTAATATCCTAAATATGGAAGAAGTTGAGCAGATAACAGTATTAAGAGATGCTAATTCCGTTGCTCTTTATGGTAGTCAAGCAAGAAATGGTGTAATTGTTATTAATACCAAGCGTGGTAAAGCCAATAAAAAAGAAGTTAATGTTAATGTGCTATCTAGTTTTAGTACTCCTATTTCTTTACCTAATTATTTAGGTTCAGCAGATTATATGACACTTTTTAATGAAGCCCTTACTAACGATGGTGTACCAGCTAATGATGGACGAAGATTTACAAGTGAAGAAATTCAAAATACCAGAAGTGGCTTAAACCCTTTTGAATATCCTGACCTAGATTTATATTCAAATGACTTTGTACAACCTTTTGTGCATTCTACAAATGTTATTACAGAATTTTCAGGAGGAAATGAAAACAATCAATATTATGTGAATGTTGGTTGGAATCGAAATAGTGCATGGGTAGATATTAATGATGATTTTAATGCAGGTGCTAACCGTTTTAACATAAGAGGTAATATAGATTTTAAAGTAAATGATTGGATTACTAGTAGTTTAGATGGGATAGCAATAATAAGTACAAACAAATCCTCTAGAGGTAATTTATTGAATACTGCAACTACTTTAAGGCCAAATATTTACTCTCCATTTATTCCCATAGATTTGCTTAATACTAATGATCCTGTTATTGCAGGGCAACTGGATGCTGCAAACACATTTAATGGCATGCTTTTAGGATCTTCACAACAATTTGGTGCAAATTCTCCTGTAGCTTTAGCTATAGCAGGAGGTAATCAAAACAGAGTTGAGCGTTCAACACAGTTTAATAATACAATTAATTTTGATTTAGATCGAATTGCCAAAGGTTTATCAGCTAAAACCTATCTGAGTTTTGATTTTTTTGATTCACATAATAGAACAATAGAGAATGATTTCAAAACCTATGAACCAACTTGGCAGGGTAATAGGATAACAGGTCTTACTGAATTTGGTGTAGATTTAAAAGATCAAAGAGAAAACCTTAGTACTAATGAATTTATATCTCGTTTTGGTTTTTATGGATTAATTAATTACGATACTACTTTTGGAAAAGACCATTCTTTAAATACTACCTTCTTAGGGTTTTTCAATTCTCAGAGGCAAAATGATGTTAGGCAAACAGATATTGATTCTCATTTAGGGTTTCAAACATCTTATGATTACAAAAAGAAATTATTTGTTGATTTTACAGCAACATATAGTAATTCTATAAAATTACCAGAAGGAAATAGAGGAGCTTTATCACCTACTGGAGGTATTGCTTATGTTTTAAGTGAAGAGCCTTTTTTAAAAAACAATAAGTTTATCAATTATCTTAAAATAAAGACTTCAGGAGGTATTATTAGATCAGATCGTGGTATTAATGGTTATTACTTATATGATGAAAATTATTCAAATGGAAGCAATGTTAATTGGGGAGATGGACAATCTAATAATAGACAAAATATTACACAAGGACAAAATCTAGATTTAACATTTGAAGAACGTATCGATTTTAATTTAGGTTTAGAAACGTATTTAATGAATTCACTTTGGATAGAAGCGAATTACTTTAGAACAGAATTGGACAAACAAATTACATTTTTACAAGATCAATATCCTTCTTTTTACGATACTTTTCGACCTTATGACAATTTTAATAACAATTTATACACTGGTTTTGAATTAGGTTTAAATTTTAATAAAAATTATCAAGACCTTTCAATTAGTTTAGGTGCAAACATATTGTATAGTCAGACAGAAAGAATTAGAAGATCAGAGGTGTTTGCTGAAGACTATCTACAAACACAAGGAAGAGAAATTTCTACAATATTTGGATTGGTTGATCAAGGGTTTTATGCAGAATCAGATTTCAGTGGTTTAGATTCAAATGGAAATTATATTTTAAATACTGGTTTAGCGGTTCCTAATTTTGGTAAACCAGTACAACCAGGAGATATAAAATATCAAGATCAAAATGGGGATAATATTATTGATAATGATGATAGAATAGCAATAGGACAATCTAGTAGCCCTTGGACTTATGCATTAAATCTTAATTTAAGTTATAAAAGGTTCAACCTTTTTGTTTTGGGTACAGGACAATCTGGTGCTATGGGCAATAAGTTAAATAGTAACTTTAACGAGTATTATTCAGTTGATGGTAATGACAAATATTCAGAAGTTGTTTTAGGACGATGGACACCAGCAACTGCAAATACAGCAACTTTTCCTAGATTATCTTCAGTTACTAATCAAAACAATTTTAGAAATTCATCATTTTGGTTGTACAAAAATAATTTCTTCAATATAAGTAGAGCTCAGTTAACGTATCAATTTACTGAAGCTTTAATTGATAATTTAGGAATAGAAAATCTTAGTATGAATATATCTGGAACAAACTTAATCGAGATATCTGAAAATAGAGATATACGTCAATTAAGAATTGGTAGCGATCCTCTTGCTAGAACTTTCACTCTAGGTATAAGAGCGTCATTTTAATTCAAACTATAAATTAGATTAACAAATGAAAAATTTAATAAAAAATATATTAGTTGTATTGTTTTTTGCAGGGATAATTGGTTGTGAATTTGAGCCAGTTGAGGAAAATCGATTAGATTTCGACGATATCAGTACCTTTCCTGAAAGAGCAGAAGGTTTATTGTTAAATGGATATATAGGCCTTGTAAACCAATATTCATTTTCAGAAGCAGCTACTGATGATGCTGTTAATAACAATTTAAATAATAATTACAAACGAATTGCTTTAGGAGAGTTAAATGCACAATTTAATCCTGCAGCTCGTTGGAATAATTATGAGCAAGTATTTTGGGTAAATCAATTCTTAAATGTTGTGGATGCAGGAAAAACGCAATGGAGTAGAGATACTTTAACTAATACAATGTTTGAAATGCGTTTAAAAGGAGAAGCACTGGCATTAAGAGGATTACATCATTTTTACGTGCTTCAAGCACATGCTGGTAAAAATTCATCTGGAGAATTATTAGGTATTCCTTATTTTACAGAGTTTATTGAATCAAATGGTAACTTTAATATACCTCGTTTATCATTTGAAGCTTCTGTTCAAGCTATTATGGCAGATTTTGATGCGGCACTTGATTTATTACCCACAGATTATGGTTTAAGCGCAGCAAACGTAGATCCATGGTATTCCAATTTAGATGATTTTGATTATGCTAAATATGGATTAGTAAATGATAACTTTTTTAGACTACGTATTTCTGGAAGAATAGTTAAAGCTTTAAAAGCACGTTTGGCACTTTTTGCAGCAAGCCCTTCTTTTTTAGATAGCCAAAGTTACTATGAAATTGCAGCAAATAATGCTGCACAAATTATTAATACAATTGGTGGTGTTAGTGGTTTAGATCCAGTAGGTAATGAATTTTATGCATCTGATGATAATATTCAGAGTAGAGAATCTCTTTGGCGAGGATCTTTAGGAGGCATTAATGCTACTATTGAAACAAGAATGTTTCCACCATCAGTGAATGGAAATGGAGAGATAAACCCTACTCAAAACTTTGTAGATGCATTTCCAATGTTAGATGGAACACCAATTAGTGAATCTAATATGTATGATCCTCAAAATCCTTATGCCAACAGAGACCCAAGGCTAGAAAAATATGTTGTTGTTAACGGTTCTGAATTTGGAGGAGGTATAATTAATACAGGTTTCGGTGGAGGAAATGATAGGTTAGACTCTATTCCAGGGCAATCTACAACAACTGGATACTACCTTAAAAAATTATTACAACCAGAAGTTAGAATTAATAATGACGGAACTGCTCAAGGTAAGATACATGCCAATGTATATTTTAGATATACTGAATTGTTTTTAATATTAGCAGAAGCAGCTAATGAAATAGCTGGACCTGACCATCAAGTGAATGGTATTTCTGCTCGTGATGTAATCGCAGCAATACGAAATAGAGCTGGTATTACTCAGCCAGATAATTATTTAGCATCAATTACAACTAAAGATGCTATGCGTGAGCTTATTAGAAATGAACGTCGTATAGAATTAAGCTTTGAAGGTCATAGATTCTGGGATTTAAGAAGATGGGGATCTAACTTAAATGAGTCAGCAAGAGGCTTATTTTTCAATGGAACTAACTATCAAGAATTACCATCTGTAGAAATTAGAAACTACCAATCATTTGCAACTTATATGCCTCTCCCTAATGCAGAGATATTAAAATTCTCAGCATTAGAGCAAAATAATGGATGGTAAAATAATTTTGTAATATTAAAAGAATAAAAAATAGTAAACATGAAAAAATATTTATTAATATGTGTAATTGCCTTTAGTATATTGGCCTGCGAAAATGAGATAAATGAATTTCCTAATTTTGGTTCAACTTCATTGTATTTTCCATTTCAAACACCAGTAAGAACATTAATTCAAGGGAAGTATGATTTAGGATTCAATGATAATGATAATAAAGGAAGATTTGAAATCGGTGTTACTATGACAGGAGTTTATAATAACGATATAGATCGAAAAGTACACTTTGAGTTAGCACCTGACCTGATAGATGCTTCTGCTTTAGGACTTGATACCGTTAATGTAGAGGTTTTACCATCTTCCTATTATACCATAGAACAAGAAAGTCCAGTAACAATACCATCTGGTTCAATAAGTGGACGTATACCAGTACAACTCTCAGATGCCTTTTTTGATGACCCAAAGTCATTTGCAGAATTTGGTGAAGTTCATTATGTTATTCCATTAAAAATTACAAATTATGAACAATTAGATTCGCTTCTAGTTGGTGTGCCAGCAGAAGGTGTTACAAATCCTATTAGAATTAAGGCAGATGATTGGCAAACAGAACCTAAAGATTATACTCTTTTTGGTATCAAGTATATGAATAAATATCAAGGTATTTATTTAAGACGTGGTGAGGATACAGCTGTGGGATCCAATGAATCAATTACGGTTTATGCAAATGGAAACCCAACAGAAACTGTAACAGAAAACATAGAAGGTTCTTCATTATACAGAGCTGAATTTGTTGTAGATGATGAGTTACTTCCATTAGCAACTTCAGGAAGAAAAGAAGTAACAACTACTATTGGTGTTAGAAGACCAGGTATTGCTACTAATAGCACATTATCATTAAATTTAGTATTTAATGATAATGAAGAAATTACTGTAACGAATGCAGATCCTAATAGTAGCGTTGTTGTAACAGGTACAGGAAAGTTTGTAGAAAATGGAGATGAATGGGGTGGAAAAAGTAGAGATGTGATTTACTTAGATTTTCAATATAGAGAATTGGAAGTTGAAGTTTCTGAAAAGCGCTTTTTTGGTTCATTAATTTCAACAACAACATCAACATTTGATTTATTGCATACAGTTAAAGATACTCTAGTAATAAGAGATAGAGATGTTAAATTTGAAGAGTTTATTATTAATTTGGAAAAACAATAAATTACTGAAATAAAAAATTAAACCCTTCATTATAAATATAATGAAGGGTTTTTTGGTATTATGCGAAAAACCAATTTTAGTATTCTAATTTATAGAAAAAAAGACAATATAATAATTAATGTATTTAGAAGAGAGAAATTGAGGAAAGTATATATATTATTCAGTTTTTTGTTTACAGTTTCACTGCACTCTCAAACCAAATTGCCATCAATTTTCGGTGATAATATGGTATTGCAACAAAAAGAAAAAGTTGCTATTTGGGGGAAAGATCTTCCTGATTCAAAAATTACAATTACAACAAGTTGGGGGGCTAAAGCAAATACAAAAGCAGATGAAAATGGAATTTGGAAAACGAAAATAAAAACGAAACTTGCATCATTTACTCCTGAAAAAATCACCATTTCTGGCAGTGCAACAATTTCTTTAAAAAATGTTCTAATAGGAGAAGTTTGGTTTTGTTCTGGACAATCGAATATGGATATGCCAATGAATGGATTAGGGAAATCTAAAGTTTTCAACGTGGATGAATATTTAAAAAAAGCGAAAAATAAAAACATTCGATTATTTAATAACCCACGTTCTGCAAGTATGAATCCAAATTTTGACACCGGAGGTAAATGGCAAATGTCCAATGAAGTTACAGCAAAAAAATTCAGTGCAATAGGTTATATTTTCTCCTTGAACCTTTATGAAAAATTAAATATTCCAATAGGGATAATTGAATCTTCTTGGGGAGGAACTAGAATTGAAAGTTGGATTCCAAAAAAAGAATTGTCGAAATATAAAGAAATAAAATATGCTAAGAAATTACCTAAAGATCAGAATAAACAAAAAAGACCAACGCTATTGTACAATGCAATGATACATCCTTTCCAAGATTTTAAGGTAAAAGGTTTTCTTTGGTATCAAGGGGAATCTAACAGGACAAAACCTAAGCCTTATCAGAATTATATGAAAGATTTAATTCATTCTTGGAGATCGCAATGGAAAGATAAAAATCTGCCTTTTTATTTTGTGCAAATTGCACCATTTAATTATGTAAAGTATAAAAAGGGAAAATTAAATTACGCCAACCTTATTCGTGAAGCACAATTAAAATCATCTCAAGAAATTAAGAATACAGGTCTTGTCGTTACCACTGATGTTGGAGATTGTAATGATATTCATCCTTCAAAAAAAGGAAAGGTGGCACAAAGACTTGCAAAATGGGCGCTTGCCAAAGAGTATAACTTTAAAAATTTGAAATATAGAAGTGCGGAATTCAAATCAATAAAAGTGCAGGATAATAAAGTAAAAGTAAATTTTAAATTCTACAACAAAGATTTTTTTATTACAAATGATCCTGTTACTGGATTCGAAATTGCAGGAAAAGATCAAGTTTTTTATCCTGCAAAAGTTATATTCCATAAAAACAAAAAGAGTATAATTTTAAAAAACATAAAGGTTTCAAAACCAGTTGCAGTTAGGTATGGTTTTTCTGAATGTTATGAGAATAATTTGAGAACAAAATCGAAACTGCCAATATCTATTTTTAGAACAGATTCTTGGAAAATTTAACTTCAATATTTTGAAATTCGTTCAGGATAGGACAGGATACAATTTCTTACCTTTAATTCTACATTTATCGTTATAAATATTTTGTTTACTACAAAAATTAATTATTTAAATATTAAAGAGAATAATCTATGTTTAAAAATCGTTTTTTAATAGTGTTAATTTGTTCATTATATAGTTTTTATAATGTAACTGCTCAAAAAACATCAAGTACAGAAAAGCCGAATATCATTTTTATTTTAACTGACGATCAGCGTTTTGATGCTATTGGTTATGCAGGGAATAAATTTGTACAAACTCCAGAAATGGACAATTTAGCAAAATCAGGAACCTATTTCAACTCAGCTATTGTTACCACACCTATTTGTGCAGCAAGTAGAACAAGTATTTTAACAGGTTTGTATGAAAGAGCCCATAATTTCAATTTCCAAACAGGAAATGTTAGAGATGAGTTTATGGATGAATCTTACCCAAGGTTATTAAAAGATAATGGTTATTATACAGGTTTCTATGGTAAATACGGGACAAGATATAATGATTTAGATAAGCAGTTTAATGAGTATGAGTCTTATGATAGGAATAATAGATTTAAAGATAGAAGAGGATATTACTACAAAACTTTAGATAAAGATACTGTTCACTTAACAAGATATACAGGACAAAAAGCATTAGATTTTATTGATAAAAATGCTGATAATAGTAAACCATTTTGCTTGTCTTTAAGCTTTAGTGCTCCTCACGCACATGATGGTGCTCCAAAACAATATTTTTGGCAAGAATCTTTGGATGCTATGTTAGAAGATACAACAATGCCTGAACCGGCTTTAGGGGATGATAAGTACTTCTTAGCACAACCTAAAATTGTTAGAGATGGTTTTAATAGATTACGTTGGACTTGGAGATATGATAATCCTGAGAAATATCAACATAGTTTAAAAGGATATTACAGAATGATTTCTGGAATTGATTTAGAAATCAAAAAAATACGTGCAAAACTAAAAGAAAAAGGGCAAGATAAAAATACAGTTATCATCTTAATGGGAGATAATGGCTACTTTTTAGGAGAACGCCAAATGGCAGGAAAATGGTTGATGTATGATAACTCGATTAGAGTTCCATTAATTGTTTTTGATCCAAGGGTAAACAATCATCAAGATATAGATGATATGGTTTTAAATATAGATGTTACACAAACCATAGCAGATTTAGCGGGTGTAAAAGCACCAAAATCTTGGCAAGGTAAAAGTTTAATGCCAATTGTTAGAAAAGAGAAGAAATCTATTGAAAGAGATACCATTTTAATTGAACACATTTGGGATTTTGACAACATTCCGCCAAGTGAAGGTGTACGTACAAAAAAATGGAAATACTTTAGATATGTAAATGACAAAACTATAGAAGAACTTTACAATTTAGAAAAAGATCCACAAGAAATTAAAAACCTTGTTGGTAAGAAAAAATACAGAAAAGTTTTAGCAAATTTAAGAGCTAAAACGGATGAGTTAATCAAAAAGAACAGCAATCACTTTAGAGCAGCTCCAACAGATTTAACTGTAGAATTAATTAGAGAACCAAGCACAGAAGTAAAAGTTTTTGACTTAAAACCAGAATTTGGATGGACAGTTCCTTTAGGTGCAAAATACCAAGGAGCGTATCAAATTTTAGTAGCTTCAAACAAAGCAAGTATAGATGCTAATAATGGTGATGTTTGGGATAGCAAGAGAGTAGCTTCATCAAAATCTACAGATGTAGAATTTGCTGGAAAAGAATTAGAAGTTGGTAAAACCTATTTCTGGAAAGTTAGAATTTGGGACGAAGCCAACAGATTAGTAGATTATTCTGAAGCTCAAAAATTTACGACTGGTAAAAGTGATAGTTATATCATATCAACGGAAAATAAATATGTTAGTCCAGAAATAAAACCTGTAAAATTCGAGAAAAGAGGCGATTTCTATTTTATAGATTTTGGAAAAGCTGCTTTTGCAACAATGAATTTTAATTATGTAGCAAAAACACCACACACAGTAACTGTTAGAGTGGGTGAAATGCTTAATGATCAAGGAAATGTAAACAGAGTTGTACCAAAGAAAAGTAATATTCGTTACCAAGAATTAAAGGTAGATGTAAAACCTGGTAAAACACAATATCAGATTCAAGTACAATCAGATGAAAGAAACACAAGAGCTAATCAAGCAGTTGCTTTGCCAGAAGGTTTCCCTACTTTAGTACCTTACAGATATGCAGAAATAGAAGGTTTTGAAGGAGAATTAAAAGCAGAAGATTTTACGCAATTGGCTTTCCATAGCTATTGGGATGAAGAAGCAAGTAGCTTTAAAAGTAATAATGATGTTTTAAATCAAGTTTGGGATTTATCAAAATATTCAATCAAAGCAACTACATTTAATGGATTATATGTAGATGGAGATAGAGAACGTATTCCTTATGAAGCAGATGCGTACTTAAATCAATTAAGTCATTATACAACAGATAGAGAATATGCAATGGCAAGAAGAACCATTGAGTATTTTATGAAAA
>Ga0209136_1001446_pt1 | contig 15578 bp, 18 predicted proteins | sample SaaInl0LU_22_DNA_FD_184640 | JGI IMG/M metagenome (GOLD analysis project Ga0209136, IMG submission 184640) | Marine microbial communities from expanding oxygen minimum zones in the Saanich Inlet - ESP_90LU_22_DNA (SPAdes) (version 2) | ecosystem: Environmental > Aquatic > Marine > Intertidal... | reverse complement strand
TACTCTTGTATTAGTCAGTGAACAATACGAAGTTGTTCGCAGCTTGTACACATAAACATCTTTCAGAAAGGAAGTGTACTTCCATTGCATCAAGATCAGAAGTGTAAGCTCCTCCAACAGATCCAGTTAACCAAGACTTCATACGACGATCATCAGTTTGAGATGCTCTATATCGTACGTGCAAGAATGGACGTCTGATGTTAGTTCCTAGGATTTGGTCATAAACTGTAGATGTTCCAGCTGGTACCAAGATACCTTCAATTCCTGAATCTGCAACAGCTCCACGAGTAGATGCATCGTTTAAGTATTTCCAGTCAGTTTTGTAGAAGTCATAAGAACCTCTTCTAAACCCAGAGAAACCTAAGTTAAGCGCCATGTCTTCAGAGTTTTCAAACAATCCGTAAGCAACTCCACCGTTAGCTCCAGCAGATATGCCTCCGAGCATGTTATCGATAGACAAAGAAAGCTGACGGTTTACGAACAACATGTTTTCTTCAATTGCTCCTTGAGTATCTAAGTTCTTAAGGATAGCATCGAAATCTGCTAAATTTCCAGCATTAGGATCAAATGCAGAAAAAGTATTTCCTCTATCTTTTACAGCAGCGAAAAGACCTTCAGTACCTTTTTTACCAGCAGCCAAAGCTCCAGACCCAGCTTTAGCCTTAGTTCCTTCAACTACAGACATTTCTAAGTAATCTTCGAAACGTAGTCTAGTTTCAGACTCAGCTTTCAAGTACCACAGGTAACCTCCAGTTCCGTCTTCAGTAGAAACTTCAACCCATCCAATCTGAGCAGCGTCAGATCCAGAGATAGCGTATTTGTCTTTAATGATGATAGGTGAGTTAGAGAACTGTGTGAAAGAAGGAGTGATAGACTTAATGTCAGCATCTCCAGTTCCTTTAGCGTACTCAGAACCGTATACGAAAATCTTAAGACCATTGTCAGCAACGTTAAACGTAGCATCAAGATCAGCTCCAGTATATGTAGCAACTGTAAGAGTAGCCAAAGTAGCAGACGTATCAACACTGTTAGTAACTAAAGCAGTAACTTCAACTCCAGTAGCAGGATCCATAACAACGATAGTATCGTTTTTAGAGATTACGTTACCTACAAAGTCAGCTCCGTTAGCAGCGTTTAGTACAAAAGTTAAAGTAGTAGCAGATGCAACAGTTACATCGTTGTAAGCAATGTGCAATCTATTTTGCTCAGACCATACTACTTGATCAGAAGTCATAGGCATTTCAGCTCCTACCATACGTAAGAATCCAGACAATGTTCTGTTTCCGTAACGCTCTACTTCTTGTTCGTAAATTTCAGGAAGATACTGTTGTGCGAAATCGTTTCCTGATCCGTCTGTAAAACTTAAGTAGTTATCAGACAATAATTGTTGTTTTTGACTCGGTTTAATTGAACCGAACGCGGTGTTTAATGCCATTTTTAAATGATTTTAAATGTTAAATTTTAATTTTTTTAATTTTTAATTTCGATGAACTAAGATTGCTTTCGCCTAATACTTTTACTTTGATACCATCTTTGAAACCTGTTTGAGGCGCTTGCCTTACAGCTTGACTTGGATTTTTTGAACTGTCTATTACTTGTTTAACAGCATCAGCTTTTCCTTGTTCGTAAAAATGGTTAGCAATAGTATCAACGTTAGCAGCAGCGTACATAGCTTTGTGATACCCAGCCGGATCTTTTACACTACCATCACTGTTAAGGAACTTCCCTACAATGTTGTTTATGTTTGACTGTGTTTCTGCAACTTTGCTAGGGTCTTTTACACCATACCTAAATTTCTTTTCTCCTAAATTGAAATCAAAACCTTTGAAATCTTCTGAGAATAGTTTGCTGGTTTGGTTTTTAAACTGTTCGTGTTGTTGCTCAGCTTTACTCTGCTCTTCGTTATATCTATTGAAAAAGTCCATAGCTTTCTGTTGTTCTTGAGTTACGCCCGGTCTCAACTTGATCTCGTCGTAGTATTTACTCTTAGTGTCCTCCAAAAAGTTTTTGGCTTTTGCAACTTCTTCTTTAAATGCAAGTTTTTTCTTGCGTATATCTATTTCTTCATCAAGATCTTCATCGTATGAAAAGTCTTCAATCAAAAGGCTTACGTCCTCATTATCTAAATAAGGTTTAGTTTTTTTATAGTATTCTCTAAGTAGAGTATTATTATCTACACTAGAGTAGTCAGCGTTTAGACGAACATAGTCATTAATGTCTCCACCAGTCTCCTGCATAAAGGCAATTAATTTTTCAACGTTTTCAGGAAGCGCTGTTCCATTTGTTTTGTTGTCTTCAACGGCTTGTTTAACCTCTTGCTCAATTTCTTGAACCTCTTCGTCTGTGATTTCTTGAATTACTGGCGCTTCATCTTGAAATGTGCTTTCCCCTTGTGATACTTCTTCACCCACTTCTTGTACAACTCCGGCTTGTTTCTCTTCAGAACCAATTACCACTTTGGTAACTTCTTGTTCTTCAGTGTTTTTCTCTTCAAACGAAGAAAGATCAACCTTAATAGGTCCATCTTGTTTCTTACCTAAGTTTTTAGGTTTTGTTTTTTTACCTTTTAAAGAGAATTCTCCCTCTTGTTTTTCTTGTGACATAATATAATATAATTAAATAGTTAAAGTTTACTCTTATTTAGGACTAAACTGTTCTAGTCCAAAACCGCCTAGGTTGTCAAAACCAGCAGATTCAAAGTTTTTAGGTAACTCATCGTTTTGTCTTTGAGCTATTAGCTCTGATTGTTGAGTTGCTTGAATCCTAGTTCTTTCGTCCTTACGATCCTCTACTTGCGCTTCTTTAGCTTTTTCAACGTCTGCTCTAGCTTTCGCTAGTTGTAGTTGATAATTAAACTCTTCGGCCATTAGTTCTCTTTTTATTTGCGCCTCTGTTTGCATGCGTTGTATTTCAAACTGAGACTTAGCTTGTTCTATACTAACCTTCTCTTGAGTGAGAGCTTGTTGTTTTTGAACCTCAGCCATAGCTGCTGCCTCACTTGCTTGTGCGTTGGCTTGAGCTTGAGCTTGTATATTAGCCTGAGCTTGTTCTTGTTCTCTTTGTAATTTTTGTTGCTGTCTAAGTTTTATGTACTTGTTAGCTAACTTTGTATTTTTTATCTCTCTTATATCAATAGCGTCGGATAGAGATATAGCTTGAGTCTGTAAAGCCATTTGAACGTTTTGTTCTAGTTTAGCTTTTTCTTCCTCTTCAGGTTCTAATTCTAAGCTTATACCAAAGTCATGAAGCTGTAAATTAACAAGCTCTTGCAGTGTATTAGTGTTAAAAGTGCTTATAGAATTAGCTAGAGAATTTCTAAGCAAAGGGTTTTTAATAATATCAGCCGCTTTTAAACTGATGTTTTCGCAGACTCTAAGACTAACATAAAGTAGAGAGCTTAGTATATGTTTAGTCGCTGTATTGGACGCATTAGCGGCTAGCTTCTGCAATCCTAGCAAAGAGTCTTTGTCAGGCATAGAACCATCTCTAGCTTCATTTAACCCTGTTACGTCTCTAATCATTTTCAAGTAGTACTCGTATGTACCAATTAAACTTTGTATTTTTCCTTGACCAGATGAAGAAGCTAATTCTTGCACTGGTACTTTACCAGCATTCATACCACCATCCTGTGTCAACGATCTACCTACCACAGAACCAGTTTGGAAATACATATTAAGTGCTTCTGCTGGATTGTAGTTTGTTCCATTACCTAGATCAACCTCAGCTAAACCGTCCATATCTAAAAACACACCGTCAGGTACTATTCTAGACATAACTTGCTGTAGTTTTAAGTGGGTTAACTGAATCATATCAGCAAAGCCAGTTATTCTACTTACAATAGATTCAATTCTACCTTTGTACATTCTAGGCGCTGCGATACAGTAGTTCATTTCTACCTTGGTTGAATCAGCAGCTGGTCTTGTCATGTTTTCTGCTAGTTTCCATTCTAGCATATGGTTATTACCTAGCACTTTAGCTCCCGTGTACAAAACCTCTATAGTTCTCGAAACTCTCTCGAAATTATCGTTAGCTGGAGGGTTAAAGTCACTTGTTTTTTGAATAGCTTTCTCTAAGCCGTTCTCTGTTTTTTTAATCTTAAATACTTGATCTTGATATGTCTTGTATTCAAAATACATTACTTGAACAGTGTTTTCATCGTAATTACCCCAACCTGTTACGTATTGAGAATTACCCGGCATTCTTTGTATAGCTTCTAGCTCTTCGTCAGATATGTTTGGAAACTGCTTTTTTAGCTCTGCTATAGTTATAGATTTAACCTCACCTACATAGTATACGTCATCAAAGTTTGGATCTTCTGTGTAAGAATACACCATGTAAGCTGGATCAACGTATTCAACCCTAATTCCTTCGGTTTGATTAAAACTTGTCTTAGTAGCGCACATACCCAAAACAGTTAAGTCATAGGCTAATCTTTTCTTTACTTCATCGTACTTGTTTTTAGACAAAGTATTTTCTATTAGTTCCTCCTCAGCTATTTCTACGGTTTGTTTATAACTCATCTGCATGTAGAGATCTAGTTCTTCTTTACTAGCGGGTAAGTCAGCTGGATTTGAAACATTATAAAGGTCCATACCTAGATTTTCTTTAAAACCTTCTAGAACCTGTCTCATGTTTATGTCTCTAGCTATAGCTGTAGCATATTTAGATCTTTGCTCTACAGAGAAAGGATCTTGAGCTACTGTTTGAATATCGTAAGATTTATTAGACATTCCATTAACAACGATGTCTACGAATTTAGGTATAACTGGTACGGGTTTCCAGTCTAAATTAAGATAGGACAAGTCGCCATTAATTGACAATTCATCCTTGTATTTAGCTATTGATTGCTCGCCTCTAGCGTATAACCTAAGCTGATGGAAGTTACTGTAGCTTTGAGCATACCTGTTACCGGAACGACCCTCTTGAAACCACTCTCCTTCGATAGCTCTAGCTACTTGAATCCCGTAATCTAAGCTTGCTTTAACTTCATCGCTAACCACTTGGCTAGGGAAAGAGCTATTAGTATTGGTGTATACTTTCATTTATCTTATAATTTTTGACGACGTACCTTTGTTATCGTATCGTTTTATACCTAAATTTATTTTTTTGTATTCTTTCTTAGCTACAGGTGTGTACCTGTTTTTATTACAAGCCATAATGGCTAAACCAGAACTAATAGAAGCATCGTGTTTAGTTCTATTATTTATATTGAATTTAGCCCAGTCTTCTAGTGTTCTTTGAAAATACATATTACCATAACCATCAGAAGTATTACCAACGTTTTCCTCTACATATGTCTCAATCGCAGCGGCGTGAGCCTGTTTCATGTCTTCACTTGAGTTTGGCACTCCACCAATTTCTCTTTCAGTTATGGATAGTTTGTTATATACTTTATCAGGTCTATTCATAGAGAAACCTCTATAACCTCTTCTCTTAAAATGATACAACAGTCTAGGTTTATTATTTTCCGCCAGTATTGGCATACCATAAAACACACAGGCCATTAATACGTCTTCAAAAAATATCTCCGCGGTCTGTGGTCTAGCTATGTATTCTAAAAAGAACAGATTAGGTGGTACGTTTTCCATTGAGAACTTAGTTAAACCGTGTAGAGATCCGTTAGAGCCTCTTTTATCGACAGTACCTGATATATCGTAACTATCACAACCAAAAGCGCCACAGTGTTCGTTTCCAGGGTACTTTACGCCGTTTTTAATCATTATCCTATTCTGAAGACTAGCTGGTGGAACCCAAGATATTTTAAATCTACCGTCTTTGTTTGGGTAAAATATTACTCTTGTATCTTTAACTCCGTTCTCCCACATAAAGCTACCAGTGGTTACTGTCGAAGTGTTCTGTAGATCAGCGTTGTAATCTATTTGCTCGTATATCTTTGTTAGGTTAAAAAGCGATTCTTTTGCTTCGTCCCTAAAAGCGTGTTCCTCTGTTCTTGGAAATTGTCGGTAGTATTCATTTAAACCGTCTTGATCGTCCTTTAAACCTTCAACCTCGTTTTGCCAGTGTTCAATAACACCTTGATTTATAACATCACCGAAAGGATCTAAAACTTCTTTTTCCGGTGTGTCGAATACAGGTATTCCATAAGCATCAATGAATCCTTCGTAGTTCCATTCCATAGGAATGAACAAACTATATAATCCCGAACTAGTCTGTCCGTTGCGGTTTCTTTTTGTGACGTCTGATGCATGGTATAGTTTTTTAAAGTTCTCACCACCTTTATCTAAAGCGTTTGATGTAGAACCCATTAAACACTTACCAATAATCCTAGAACCTAAACGTAGACAAGTTTTAGTTACTCGCCAATTGTTTAGTATGTTGTTTGGTTTCTCCCACTTTCCACTTTCATCGTGTACTAGCAGTTTTAATTTCTCACCATCATAACTGTTATCGCCAGTATTCTTCCAATCTATAGTAGTGTCAAGACCTTGAAGTTCTTCTTCTCTATCTGTAGATGTTATATTCTTTCTAGTTAACTTAGAAGCTGGTACTCTATAGGCGAGTTCTGTTTTCGGTCTATCCATACCATCTTGTATGGGCTTGAAGAAAAACGGGTAGTTAACTGAGATTGGCACAACCTTGTCTGTAAACATCTTTTTCGCATCAGGACCTGATTTAGATAATATTCCAAATCTCGCGTCACTAGAAATTGTAGCTTCATTAACTGTTTCTCCAGATGCCATGAATGAGAAACCTGAACGTCTGTTTTTGAGGTAACACATTCCAAAACATCTCTTGTCTGCTTTGCAAGCTTCCCAGAATATATAGAACAATCTGTTAGATTCTCTAAAGTCGGGGTTACCGACATCAATCTTGCTCCACTGCAAGTACATATAATGAGTGCCAGTAATATACGTGTCTTTCTTATTGTTTTTAAACCAGAAACCTTGTTCTCTACGTTTGAATTCTGTGTCGATATAATCGTACCACTTTTCTTTAAAACCTTCATTGTATGTTTTCCAGTCAAATATTGTCTTTATCTTCTGAAGCTCTTTGGGATATTCAAATGGTTTCCACTTGTCTCCTTCAAACTCTTCTACGTCTTGAGCTTTTGGTAAAGCTATTTTTAGGTTTTGTATCTCGTATATATCACCTATCTTACCAGTTTTGCTGATTACAACCATATCAAATTCAGCGTTGTAACCATATTCCCACTTATTGTATCTATTGTTTTTGTTTACAATTTTTGGCTTTATGTAATCTGGTAGTATTCTATATAGTTTTTTTTCGTACATTACTTAGATCTTCCTTCTGCAAAACCTCTAAAAGTTTTTTCTTTCTTTTCTACAGGTTTTTCATTAAGTATGTTCTCTTCGTCCTCGATACGTTTTAGTATTTCAAAAGCGTCAAAAATAGCTAGCTTTTTAGTAGCTGCAGCGTTTTTCAAACGATCAGCAGATATATCGTCATCAGAATCTACAATAGCTTCTTTAGCTACTTTAATTAATTCTTCAACTGCTTTTTGCCCAGCTAGGATTATACTCTTTTTCGTCTCCTTGGTATTCATACTTAATTACAATATCATTTGATTTCATACAATATAAACGTTCATCATCAATTATAAATTCAAACTCACCGAAAGGTGTGTAACCTATAAGATCTCCAGGAACGATTTTAACAGCTTCTAAGGACTTATTACCATATTTTAGTATTCCTATAAGCTTTCTCTCTTTATCCAACGTTAGATCGTTTGTATCTAATAGTGGTTTAACAAAACACCTATCTTGAAACGCTTTCCAATTGTCACCACTCTTATGTAAGTATATTTGGTCAGGCGAACAAAAATATAAATCGTCTACAAATTTAGATCTACTATCTTTTCGTTTGCCTCTAATATCAAAAAAACTCCTAAATACATTGTGATGAATTATAACTGTATCACCTTTTTTAATAGTTGTAGAGTAGGCAGAAGGCGTTGAAACCACAACGGCTCTATTGCTAACAGCTCTAAAGTTCTCGGTATTAGTATTAGTTATTAGGCTTTTGTCACCTAATTTAATCTCGTTATCGTATCTTTTATCAACTGGTTTAACGATAAAGTCAAATAAACTTTTCATCAGTATTCTAGATCATATTCTACAGATATTGCCATGTTAGAATTAAACTTCTTCCATGGCATTACCTCGTTATTCTTCCTTATATAAATACTGTAAGAGTTGTCGTCCTCAGCGTACAATATGGCAGATATAGTGTGCCCACCGTAAACTTGTTGACCTACAGCATAATGCATTGCATCATTTTTGTAATCAGAACCTATACTTATTTTTCTAACTACAGAATTCATTAGTCCTCAGATTTAACCACGGTTAAGTCCGAGTCATCACTTTCTTCAATAACAGTGTAACTACCATCACTCATATTAATGTTGATAGATCCATACTCTTCTTCTAGCTCTTTCTTTGTAGCTTCGATTTCTTGAGAAACAACAGCTTGAGCATGTAAAAACTCGTGTTTACGTACTTCAACAACACCGATATCAGTTAAGATGCTCTGTAGTTTAGCTTGTTGTTCTTGGATTTTTTTTAATTGATCTTTTTTGATTTTTGACATTTGATTTGATTTGATTTATTAATTTATTTATTTACTTATCTTTATTATCACTTGATTTTTTATTCTTTTCCCAGGTTCTACCAACAAAGTAAGCGCCATAGGTAGTCATTAATAATGTTTGAAAAACCGGTATATATGCAGTGTTTATTTTAAAGCCGCCTATATTACCATCTGCAAAAGCTAAAATAGTAAATACAGCTGTCAAATAAACCATCACGAGAGGCCTAATATTCTTAGATAGAAAAGAATCAGACTGCATATCCATTTTCCACCTGTCCGTAACCTGACTCTGAGCGTCTTGGTCTGCTTTTTCTAGTAGTTCTTGTATCTTGTATTTAGCTGCTAACCTTTCCTCGTCTGTAGTTGTTAGTTTATCTATAACTCCACCTACATCTTTTATTAAGTTACCGCTTAAAAAACTTAGTATTTTTTTCATATTTTATCTACCTTGGCTTTTGAGGTATGCGTTTTCTCTTCTCTTACTTTCTTCTTTAGATATACCAGAAGTTTTTGGGTCTGTCTTAGAAGTAAAAGCCACGCTTCTAAGTGACTTGGGGATTGATCCCATTGTTTTAGCCATCTTTGAATACGGGCTATCTTTAGTCACTTTGATAGAATACATCTCATCGTCACTTCCTTGCACACTTATATCTGTGTATTCTTTTTTTGATTTCTTTGGCGGATCTGTTGGGCCCATATTATTAAGAGGGCTTACTCCAAACTTTTGCTTATAGCTCATGTTTTTATATGTTTTAACTTTTAGAATATGCTTCTTTCTCCCAAGGTAGATTCTTAGCTCCTTCATCCATAGACTTTCTAGAGTATTTTTTACCCTTCCAGTATACGTTGTTGTTGTCGTAGTCTAAATCTCCACGTTTAATCTGATCCACATGAACCATCTCGTGCTTAACTACTTCTTTAGCTTTAGCTGGACTCAAATACTTGTTTATAAGTATAGTGCCATTTTTGTTGGCCATACCTAAAACACCTTCTTCTGTGTCTACTCGGTAAACCGGAGTGTTATCACACTTAAACGGTGGGTTAAGTTTAAAAGCCATGTTAGTACTTCTTTTTACAGCTTTTCTTTTGTAGTGGAGAAGTAGGCGTACAGTGTTTAGAAACGAAAGATCCTTTCTTTTTAACTGGTGATTTACCGTAGCTCATCTTAGCTGGTGATTCTTTTTTTCCGTACATAACTATTTTGTTTTTACCATTTAACTTTGTCTGCCCAGTAAGCGGCGGACATTTTACCTTTCTTAATATTTTTGGCGTGCCTAGCTTTGAAACTAGCACGTCTTGCTTTCTGCTTAGCAGATTCACCTTCTTTAGGTTTGCCAGCAGTAGTAACACCTTGTTGCCCAAATCTAATAATCTTTTCTTTACCTCCGCTACAAGCCTTAACCACGTGAGACTTTGTTGCGTGGCTAGGTGTTTTCTTGGGCTTATTGCAAGCCATTTTAGATTTATCTAGTTTAGCCATGTTACTTTTTATTTAAGTTATACCATTTCTGAACAGTGTAACCTATAGAAACAGCTAGTAACGTAAGTTTCAGCACCACGTCTATATTAGACATAGATACTGCAAACGCTCCAGCATTCAACGCATATAGTTTAATATCCCCAATAGACCCCATTCTACGCCTTTGTTCTTTGTGTGATAGGAATTTTCAAAGAGTCACATCCGCAGTCAGCTAATTTAAGCTTCATACCTTTTGCTCCGCTACTGGATCCTTTTCCGTGAGGTCTACCTACTTGACTTAATGGTCCATCCCATATAGTGTTTTCACCAACAACACCGTTTGCTTTTGTTTGTTTTGCCATGATTTATATTGTTTTATTTTTTATATCCTTCTACTCTAGCTTTAATAATGTCTGCTCTAGTTATTTTACCATCTCCGTTTTGATCTTTAAAATACAAAGGAGCTTGAATAATTCCAGACTGATTCTGTAAAGACATCTGTCTTTGTTCAACACCACCGAACATTTGGTTACCAGCGTTCGCGGCGCTGTCGTTAAATAACGGCTTAGCTGCACCCATCTGGTTGCCAGGTGTAGGAGTAGCATAGGTTAGCTGCTGCTGTGGAATTTGTTGCCCCGTTAGTGGGTCAATGTATTTGGCGGGTGAATTACCCGCTGTAGCTTTTAAGTCTTGTTTGTAAGTAGGCATAGTTATCTTTCTTTATCTTTGTTGACATTGTATATGGCTGTAGTTAAAACTTTGTCTGTATAACTATTACCACTTATTATTTTATTTCTTCTTGAACTAGTTGGTATATCTTCTTCACCAAGCATTATTCTGTACATCTTATTTATTAGCTGTTTACATTGAAAAGAAACCTGGTATATATTGTACATCTGAGTAGTTCTATTTCTTTCTCTCCATACTTTTATCCAACCTGCTTTTAAAAGCTTATTCCAACGTCTATTATCCCAGCTATAAGAATAAGAGCCAGTTTTAAAGTCCTGCTTAGAGAAGTGATCCATGCAGTCTAGATATATTAACAACTCTAAATCAGCGTCATTGAGATTGTTGTTTTTACAGGCCCATTTACGTATTATACGATAATGTTTTAACAAGTTCATATCTTTGATATCTCTTGCATCTAGCCTTTTCATAAAACAACAACTATATCTTCTAGTTTAATAACGTGGTAAAAGTCTTTGTTTATTTCTATCTTGTGACCAGCGTGTCTATCGAAAAATATTTTATCGTTTTCGTTTACGCCTACGACATCACTTCCGATAGAAATTACATTAGCTTCTACGTATCTTATATCTTCTCTATGTGATTCAGCAAGAAGTAAACCACCTTTTGTTTTGGTGGTTCCTTCTTTTACTTTTTTTATAATTAAATTTCTACCTATTGCTTTCATCTCCAACTCTTAAATTATTGATTACACAATCTGTAGATAGTATTGTAGTTGCTACTGAAGCGGCGTTTCTCAAGGCGCTTTTTGTTACCAGTAGCGGATCTATAATACCAGCACGTACCATATTTACGTCTTTACCTGTAACTACATTTAATCCTCTATTCTTCTTATCTGGGTAAACTAATTCAAGCCCAGCGTTAGATAGGATAGTTTCATAAGGAGCTTTAATAGCTTTTAATAAAACTTTTTCTCCTTTGTTTTTACTATTTATTAGAGTTGAAGCATTAAGCAAGGCTATACCTCCACCTGGGATTATACCCTCTTTTATAGCTGCTTTAGTAGCGCATATAGCGTCTTCTACTCTGTCTGTCTTTTCTTTAAGTTCAATCTCTGAATTCGCTCCAACCTTAACAACTGCAACCTTAGCAGACAAGCGTGCAAGTCTAGTTTCAAGTCGTATAACTTGAGCAGCAGATTTTTCAGTTTCAAGTTGTTTTTTAATTTCAGCAATAGTCTCATTTACTTCCTCGGGTGTTTCTTGTATCTGTATGATTGTTTCTTGATCTCCAGTGACACTTTTAACACATTCCCCTAACTTATCTACAGAAATAAGATCTAGATCATCTCCTAGGTCTTCATTTATGATAGTAGCTCCAGTTAACATTGACAGATCGGTTAAGACATCTTTCTTGCTGATACCAAAAGTAGGTGCGTTAATCACGTTTACTTTTATATTGCCTTTTACCTTGTTCATAGCTAGAGCAGATAAAACCGGTTGCTCCATATCAGCTACAATTAGTAGTGGCTTATTATTCTTTATAACATACTCTAAAACAGATTGAATCTGTCTAATGTTTTCAATAGGTGAGTCAACTAATAAAACTAAAGGGTTTTCTAGCTCAGCTGTCTTATTAGCTTTATTTGTCACAAAGCTAGAGTTGGTAAGACCTTTATTATACTGAACACCGTCTACTACCTCAACATAAGTTTCAGACTCGCTAGTAGGTTCCATGATTACCACCCCGGTTTCTCCCACTGATCTAAAAGCATCTCCAATAACCTTACCTAAAACTGGATCATTATTAGTTGATATAGTGGCTACAGAGTCTATCATATCGCCTGTGACTTCGATAGAATTTTTCTCAAGGTATTTCACAACCCTTTCTACAGCATCGTTAATACCATTCTTAAGTTCTCTATCGTTGTAGTCCTTGTCTAGCTTATAAGCTTCCTTTAATATAGCGTGAGCTAAAACAGTTGCAGTAGTTGTGCCGTCACCAGCTTCTTTGACGGTTTTTCTAGCAGCTTCTTTAAGAAGTGTAGCACCCATATTTTCTACAGGGTCTAGCAATACTATCGAATCAGCTACTGTTACACCATCTTTTGTAATGATAGGTCTACCGCTACCATCTTCAAGTATAACACATTTACCACTAGCTCCTAATGTAGAGCTAACAGCCTTGGTTAACTTTTTAATACCTTTAAAAACCGTATTCTTAGCGTCTTCGCCGAAGTTTAGATTTTTGACAATTTTGTCTGACATAATTTTATTTAATTTAATTTGATTTGATATATTTATATCATCACTTGAAATTATGTTTTTTTACTCTCATATCACCATAGTAACACTAGTCTACTCTCAGGTTGTTTCTATTATTTAATTATTTTCTAGTGTTTGTATTCTATTTTCTAATTGTTTATTTTTCTCTATCAACTCTTTTATAGCTTTGGTTAAATAAACCACCATTCCCGAAGGGTTGTAATTATAGTAATTTTCTTCGCTGAAATCTGTTGGATAAGCTTCCGGAAAAGAATCAACCATTTCTTGGGCTATATACCCTTTTGTTTTTTCTTCACCATCTTCATCTTCTAAGTAGTTAAACTTTTTAGGCTCTATTTCTTCAAATTTCTCTAATATATTTTCATCCCAAACTTCTATGTTTTTCTTTAATCTTTCATCTGAATTACTTGTATTAAAAGCCACATTGCTTGTTCCGCTTTGAGATATACTACCTCGAACAGTTCCATTGTACCTAAAAGCCATATGTCTACTACCAAAGTAAGAAGAAACATCGCTGTCGTAGTTATAGCTTGTTCCGTTACCAGTACTTGTATTGTCTACATATATAGGACTAGTACTGTTAGAAGTGCTTAGCGTGTTTCTAGATAATCTAATAGTCTTACCAACACTAAGTGTGTTTCCAAACCTATCTAAATTAATATTTTCAAGTCTTATCCTATTAACTGCTCCACTACCAACCCCTGGATTACTTTCAGCCACTAAAATGTACGGAGTATAAGTTTTAGCACCTGTACTTGTTGTCGTAGGCGCTGAAAGGATTAAATTTGAACTTGAGGCAGCATAATTAGGAGCGATATTCACACTACCGGAAGTACCTCCACCTGATAATCCATTGCCTACTGTTACAGCTGTAATATCCCCTTGTGGAACTCCGGCAATAGCATTATCTACATATGTTTTATTTGCGGCATCTGTTCCCGATGATACAGTATCAACACCTTGTATTCTACCTGTACCATTCAAAACCAGGGTACCATTAACCTGAACACCTCCTGAAGTTGTTGTTAGTTTTTCGGAACCGTTATTATACAACTTAACAGCCCCGTTCTCAATCATATTTACAGCCCAGTCATTTTGTTGGTCGTCGTAGAAACCAGCTGCATTACCATCTGTCATAAAAGACCATCTACCTTCATCAGAGCTATTTCTAATCTGTATACCTGCCCAACTACTTGTTGCTGATGTTATTTGCAATAAATCAGATCTATCTGTAGATTCTTTTAATTCTATGCCCTGCCCTATGTTTAATTCATCTAAATTTATATTTGAATTTAAATTTAAAGTAACAGCTCCAGAGGTTCCGCCTCCGTTTAAATTAGTTCCAGCAGTAACAGCGGTTATATCACCTGTGTTAGTAGTATAACCTTCATCATTTGTCCACTGACTGTTGGAACCAGTCTTATTGGTAAGCGCTTGAGATCCTGTTAATGTTACAACTGATGCGTCTATAGTTATGTTATCAGCGTTTGCGGTTATACCATATCCGCCCACTACATTCAACGTTACCGCTCCTGAGGTTCCACCTCCTGTCAATCCATTACCTGCGGCAACTGATGTAATATCACCTTGAGGAACACCTGCGACAGCATTGTCTACATAGGCTTTACTAGCTGCGTCAGTTGCGCTGGTAACAGTGTCAACACCTTGTATTCTACCAGTTCCAGATAGTATTATATCACCACCTGTAATAGTCAAGTCTTTACCTATAGTAACATCTCCATCCCCATCTATTTTCATAGCGTCTATCGCTGTGTATGGTGAATATGTTTTTTTATTTCTAAATAACCATGAAAGACCTGTTTCTAAGTCGTCATTTATTTCCCAAACAGCTGTTACGTCGTTTGAAGCAGCAGACTCTGCATAAAACCTCATTCCGTCGTTATCACCGGCTAATTGTCCGAAGTAATAAGAAGGCACGGCAGCAACTCCGTTACCATAAGTAGTACCTACAGTGTTTTGTTGCAAGTGCAAGAAAAACGGTTGGTTAGCTGCATTACCTGTAGGGTATCTACCGTCGATATCTACAGTAAAACCAGCGCTACCGCTACCGGTACCTGTTATGATACCATTGCTAGTGTTAAATGTTGCTGCGTTTACAAAATTATTAGTATTAGTTTGATTTACCCAGTTAACAGAACCTTGACCTGTGGCTACTAAAACTTGTCCAGCTGATCCTGTATCACCGCCAGAATCTAGTATGTCGTCATTAAACCTAATATCATCTGAGAAAATCTTTGCGCCAGCTATAGTCTGTGCTCCCGTAGTTCTAACAACGGTTGTATCAACATTAAGAGAAACTCCGCCCGATGTTCCTCCTCCCGTAAGGCCGTTTCCTGCTGTTACAGACGTAATATCTCCTTGAGGTACACCTGCGATAGCGTTATCAACGTAAGTTTTATTTACAGCATCCGTTCCCGCAGAGACTGTATCGACACCTTGAATACGACCTGTTCCGCTTAGAGTAATATCTCCCCCTGAAACAGTTAAATCTCCTCCAACTGTTACGTTTCTGCTAAATGATGAATCTCCAGTTGAGTTATTAATGTAGGTAGTTTTTC
>Ga0209136_1001434_pt1 | contig 15693 bp, 15 predicted proteins | sample SaaInl0LU_22_DNA_FD_184640 | JGI IMG/M metagenome (GOLD analysis project Ga0209136, IMG submission 184640) | Marine microbial communities from expanding oxygen minimum zones in the Saanich Inlet - ESP_90LU_22_DNA (SPAdes) (version 2) | ecosystem: Environmental > Aquatic > Marine > Intertidal... | reverse complement strand
GGAATAATTGAAGTTAAGCGCCTCAATCATATTGCTTTGTTTCGGTTTGAATCCGACTTTGGCCTTGGTAAGGTATTCTTTCAAAGCTCCGACACTTGGATCAATTCCAATGGCATTGTCATTTAAGATGACAAGTAAATTGGCATCACATACGCCAGCATGATTGAGGCCTTCAAAAGCCATTCCAGCTGCAATGGATGCATCTCCGATAATGGCAACATGTTGCCGTTCTGTTTCTCCTTTGATTTTAGAAGCCATGGCCATTCCCAAGGCTGCTGAAATGGAGGTCGAAGAATGCCCTGTTCCAAAAGCGTCGAAGTCGCTTTCGTCTCTTTTTGGAAAACCGCTAATGCCTTTGTATTGTCTGTGTGTGTGAAAATTTTCTTTGCGTCCGGTTAAGATTTTATGAGCGTAAGCTTGGTGCCCCACATCCCAAATCAAAACATCGTCAGGAGTGTTGTATACATAGTGCAGTGCAATGCTCAATTCTACCACTCCTAAGCTTGCACCCAGATGTCCTTCTTTGCTTGAGAGAATCGAAATGATGAAATCGCGCAATTCTTTAGCGAGAATCGGAAGTTTGTTTTCCTTGATTTTTTTCAAATCTTCGGGTGAGGAGATGGTATTTAGCAAATGGTCGTTCACGTTGTCAAAATTACGATTTTATTTGTCTTTTTGATGATTTAGCCGCGAGTATCAATTATTTTTGTTTTGCTTATGAAATAAATAGGGAAACAACTTCACAAAGCGACAAATCATTTATATTTGTCTTTATGATGAATCCTTTTGATGATACTTATTTTATGCAACATGCTTTGAAAGAGGCAAAACTAGCTTTTGCAAAGGGAGAAGTCCCAGTGGGCGCTGTCATTGTGATGAACGATAAAATTATTGCAAGAGGACATAATTTGACAGAAACATTGAATGATGTAACCGCACATGCCGAAATGCAAGCTTTCACGGCAGCCTCGGATTTTTTAGGAGGAAAATATTTGAAAGAATGTACCCTATATGTAACTTTAGAGCCTTGTCAAATGTGTGCAGGTGCTAGTTATTGGACACAAATTGGAAGAATTGTATACGGTGCAAAAGACCAACAAAGAGGTTTTGTAAACTACAAAACAACCTTACATCCAAAAACAAAAGTCACGCAAGGTGTTTTGTCTGAAGCATGCGGCACTATTTTAAAACGGTTTTTTATTGAAAAACGGAATTTGAACTAGTTCACTTCTATTTTTCTTCGGGTTTTTGCATGTTTTGAAAGGAGTATTTTGTCAAATCTTTTCCTTTATAACCGTGGTAAATGAAAAGAGGCATTAACACAAATGCGAGGAGTAGAACTCCTATTCCAATATAAATCTCAGCATTTTTTGTTGCGGTTTCTTGGAAATAAAACCCCGTACCTAGTAATCCAATAACGAGGAGTAAAATGATTCTTAAAAGTATTTTCATTGTATGTACAAGTATTAATTTGTTACTTCAATCAATTTTCGACGATACGAAGACAGGAGCCTTGATTTTGAGATAAAGCCCATGTATTTTCCTTCTTTTACAACGGGTAAATTCCATGCAGTAGTTTGTTTGAATTTTTCCATGATCTTTTGCATGTTGTCTTTTTCATAAAAAACAATCGCAGGCGGGCTGTGCATTAGTTTTGCAACAGTAACCGTATCATACATATCGGAATCGAACATCATGTGTCGTATATCGTCTAGGAGTACCACACCTAATAATTGCCCCGTTTCATTAATTACAGGAAAATTATTTCGAGAAGACTTGGCAACTGCTTTGTTCAACATTTCACCCAATTTCATTTCGGGAAATAGACATACAAAGTTGGTTTCAATGACTTTGTCAATTTTCATCAACATCAATACATTTTTGTCTCTATCGTGGGTGATGAGTTGTCCTTTTTTTGCCAATTCAGAGGTGTAAATAGAGTTTTTAATGAAATATCTTGTAAAAGCAAAAGAAATGGCAGCCACAATCATAAGAGGAATAAACAATTCATATCCTTTGGTAATTTCTGCAATTAAGAAAATGGCAGTCAAAGGAGCATGCAACACCCCTGCCATCAAACCAGTCATTCCCAACAAGGTAAAATTCGATTCAGAAACATGGAAGCCGAGTCCTACGTTATTGATAATTTTTGCAAAGACATTTCCAAGCGCGCTTCCCATGACCAACGTTGGGATAAAAATCCCACCCACACCACCCGCGGCAAAAGTGGTGGTCATGGCAATGGCTTTGAAAAGAACAATGCCTGAGAGCAATAAAATAACGACCCATATATTGTCTGTGAATTCATCAAAAGGTGTTTGTCCAATAGCGGCAAGATGGTCTCCGAGCAGCAAATTATTAATCAAACTATAACCTTCTCCAAAAAGAGGAGGAACCAGATATAGCAGTGTTCCAATGGCAATACCTCCGACGAGGAGTTGCGAAACAGGGCTTTTCAGTCTATCGAATAGTTTGATAATGAAAAAGTACATTTTGGAAAAATAGACTGAAGCGGCTCCAGTAACCAAGCCTAAAAAGGCAAAAAAGACGATGTCTTTTATTTCAAAAGGATCTTTGAGTTTAAAAGAGAATAAAATGTCGGAGCCTAAAAAGAAATAGGAGGTCACCACAGATGAAATAGAAGCAAGCAATAGAGGAATCATAGAAGAAAAAGCGAGTTCTAAGCTGAAAATTTCGACAGCAAAAATCACAGCAGCAATTGGTGCTTTGAACATGGAGGCCATGGCACCTGCGGTTGCGCATCCAATCAGAAGCATTCTTTTTTTAGGATTGAGATGAAAAACCAACCCGATATTGGAACCAATGGCAGCTCCTGTACTTACAGCAGGTCCTTGCAAACCGACAGAACCCCCGAAACCAACAGTGATCGGAGCGGTGAGTAAAGAGGCATAAATTTTGACACGTTTGATAATTCCATTTCTTCTCGCAATTGCATGCAAAGTAGTAGAAATACCATGGCCTATTTCTCGTTTTAAAAGGTGTTTTTTAATTAAAAAAACAAGGATCAATCCGATAATGGGAAAAATAAAATAATACGAATAATGGATATTCTTGGTAAAATTCCCGTTCAGAGAACTTTTGATGTAATGCGTGAGGTTTTTTAAAATCACAGCACCGATACCTGCCAAAAAACCAACGAGAATACTCAATATATAAATGAAGTTTTCTTCAGAAATATGTCGGTATTTCCAGATTAAAAATTTTCGAATAATTTGACTTGCTTTGTTCGGCATTATAGTGCGTCTGTTTTATAAAATCAAATGTAGGATTTTAAACGTATTTTCATAAAAAAGAAACCTCTCTGAAAACAATTTAGAGAGGTTTAAGTTAATCAATTATTTTAGTTAGTGCTTCAAATTTAAGCTCAATTCAGCCAATTGTTCAGTATCTATCTTGGAAGGTGCATCGATCATTACGTCTCTTCCTGAATTGTTTTTAGGGAAAGCAATAAAATCTCGGATGGTTTCTTTGCCTGCAAGAATAGCGACGAGCCTGTCTAATCCAAAAGCCAAACCTCCATGAGGCGGCGCTCCATATTCAAAGGCATTCATCAAAAATCCAAATTGTTCTTTTGCCTCTTCGGGCGTAAATCCTAAATGCTCAAACATCAAAGCTTGTGTTTCTTTGTCATGGATACGAATAGATCCTCCACCAATTTCATTTCCATTCAACACCAAATCGTAGGCGTTGGCTCTTACTTTCCCCGGATTGGTATCTAACAATACCATGTCTTCTGGTTTTGGAGAAGTAAAAGGATGGTGCATCGCGTGGTAGCGTTCTGTTTCTTCGTCCCATTCCAACAGCGGGAAGTCGACGACCCATAGTGGTGCAAATTCATTCGGTTTTCTCAGTCCAAGACGCTCTGCCAATTCCATGCGCAAAGCACTCATTTGTGTTCTTGCCTTGTCAGCAACACCTGAGAGCACGCATATCAAATCTCCTGCTTTTGCGCCTGTTTCTTCGGCCCATTTCGTCAAATCCTCTTGGTTGTAGAACTTATCTACGGATGATTTGTAAGTGCCGTCTTCATGGCATTTTACGTAAACCATTCCTAAGGCACCAATTTGAGGACGACGGACCCAGTCTATCAATTTGTCAATTTCTTTTCGAGTGTAAGAAGCGCCTCCAGGTACTGCAATTCCGACCACTAATTCTGCGTCGTCAAATATTTTGAAGCTTCGGTGTTTGGCAACGGCATTCAACTCTCCGAATTCCATCCCAAAACGAATGTCTGGTTTGTCATTTCCGTAGGTTTTGATGGCATGATCAAAAGTCATCCTTGGAAAATCTCCGATGTCAACACGGTTTATTTTTTGAAGTAAGTGACGTGTCAATCCTTCAAAAATATTGAGGATGTCTTCTTGTTCCACAAAAGCCATTTCACAATCTATTTGTGTAAATTCTGGTTGTCTATCAGCACGTAAATCTTCGTCTCTAAAACATTTTACAATTTGAAAGTATTTGTCCATTCCACCAACCATCAATAATTGTTTGAAAGTTTGAGGTGATTGTGGCAATGCATAAAATTGTCCTTCATTCATTCGAGAAGGTACCACAAAATCGCGCGCTCCTTCTGGTGTTGATTTGATCAAATAAGGTGTTTCAACTTCAATAAAATCTTCGTTTGATAAAAAGTTTCGAACTTCTTGTGTTACTTTGTGTCTGAAAATCAAACTATCTTTAACAGGATTTCTTCGAATATCTAAATAGCGATATTTCATGCGCAATTCTTCACCACCATCGGTTTCGTCTTCAATAGTGAAAGGAGGCAGCGCTGCCCCATTTAAAATCTGTAGTTTTGACACAAGCAGTTCAATCTCACCTGTAGGAATTTTTTCGTTTTTAGATTGACGTTCAATTACAGTTCCTGTTACTTGAATAACAAACTCACGACCCAATGTTTTGGCTTGTTCGATGACCGATTTTTCTGAACGTTCTTCATCAAAAATTAATTGGGTAATTCCATATCTGTCTCTCAAATCGACCCAAACCATGAAGCCCTTGTTTCTGATTTTTTGTACCCAACCTGCTAGTTGTACTTCCTGCCCTGCGTTTTCGATTCTTAATTCGCCGTTTGTGTGACTTCTATGCATTTTTACTGTATTTGATCGCTTGTTATTTCTGCTGCAAATTTAGTGTTTAATTGTGGAATTTGACTATTGTCTCCAAATCTTTCCTAACTTTGCTTTCAAATATATTTTTTTGGAAGCAAAACTTTATTTAGTACCCACTCCGATTGGAAATTTAGACGACATGACCTTCCGTGCTGTAAAAATTTTAAAAGAGGTAGATTTGATTTTGGCAGAGGATACAAGGACCTCAGGGAAATTATTAAAGCATTATGAAATAGGGACCCAAATGATGTCTCATCACATGCACAATGAGCATAAAATGGTAATCCGTATTGTAGATAGAATTCAAACAGGAGAATCCATTGCATTGATTTCTGATGCTGGAACGCCTGCGATTTCTGACCCAGGTTTTTTACTAACGCGTGCTTGCGTTAAAGCGGGTGTTGCTGTGGAATGTTTACCCGGAGCAACGGCTTTTGTGCCTGCTTTGGTAAACAGCGGTTTGCCCAATGATAAATTTGTTTTCGAAGGATTTTTACCAGTAAAAAAAGGCCGACAAACACGTTTGTTGTTTTTGGCAGAAGAAACTCGAACCATGATTTTTTACGAATCTCCTCACAAACTTTTAAAAACACTGACGCATTTTTCGGAATATTTTGGCGCCAATCGTCAGGTATCTGTTTCCAGAGAATTGACAAAATTATTTGAAGAAACGAAGCGCGGAAGTTTGGAGGAGGTGATTGATTACTTTTCTAAAAATACGTTGAAAGGAGAAATCGTGGTAGTGTTAGAAGGCAAAAAATAAAAAAGCTTACGAAATAATTTTCCTTGGAATTCGCTGTGAAATACCCGTAATGATTTCATAGGAAATAGTATCCGATTTTTCTGCCAAATTAGCCACCATTTGTTGGCTGTCAAACACAATCGCTTCGTCCCCTTCTTTGCACTTGACATTTGTAATGTCAACCATAATCATGTCCATACAAACATTCCCGATGATAGGGCAATCTTGGGTGTTTATTTTAACACTCCCATTTCCATTTCCAAGGCTTCTGTGAATCCCGTCAGCATGACCGATGGGTAAGGTTGCCGTTTTGGTCGGTTCAGACGCTATGAACGCTCTGTTGTAACCCAAAGTTTCTCCTTTTTTTAGTTTGTGTATTTGTGAGATAAGGGTTTTCAAGCGTCCCACGTTTTGTAATGCAGCTGTTTCTTTCGTATCATTTCCAAAGCCATACATGCCAATTCCCAAACGAACCATGTCAAAATGGGCTTCGGGAAAATTTACGATTCCAGAAGTATTTGACATGTGAAGCAGCGGCTTGTAGGGTAAAAATTTTAAAATTTCAGCAGTGCAATGTTTAAATTTTTCAATTTGACGGAGTGAAAATTCTTTTTCATTCGGATCTTCGCTTGCTGCCAAATGAGAGAATAGAGAAGCTACTTTTATGGAACTATTTTCGAGGTGTTTTAAAATGGCAGGGAGGTCCTCGTAAGTCATTCCCAGTCTATTCAATCCCGTGTTGAATTTTATATGAAAAGGGTAGTTTTTTAGTTTTTTTGAGGTCGCTAGTTCGGAGAATAATTTTAGGGTTAGCAAAGAATACAGATTGGGTTCTAGGCAATTTGCAATCAAGGTTTCATAATTTGCAGGCTGTGCATGCAATACCAAAATGGGAGTTTTTACTCCTGCTTCTCTTAAAAAAACACCTTCTTCAGTATAGGCGACTGCGAAATAATCAATTTGTTGTTTTTCCAAATGCTTGGAAATTTCTATGGCGTCCAAACCATATGAAAATGCTTTCACCACAGCCAATAATTTGGTTTTTGAAGGAAGCTTTTTCTTAAAGTAGCCCACATTGTGATCTATTGCGGCCAAGTCAATTTCCAATACACTCACATGCGGTTCTGAGGCGTTTGGGATTTGGTGTTTGGGATGTGACATGTAGGGTTTTATATTTTTGGATCGTATTTTTCTACTTTTTTTTCTTTTCTCTAAAAAAAGCAGCCCTGCTCAAAGGTTCGTATTCTTCTGTTTCTCCTAGCATGACAAGTGCGTCGTTTGCACCTTTTCTATGGCTGTAATGTGCGAGATTGCCTGTTTTCGTGCAAACGGCGTGCACTTTGGTTACGTATTCAGCTGTAGCCATGAGAGCGGGCATAGGCCCAAAGGGGTTTCCTTTGAAATCCATATCCAAACCGGCGACAATGACACGAACACCTTGGTTTGCCAAATCGTTGCAAACAGCTACAATTTCATCGTCAAAGAATTGGGCTTCATCAATTCCTACAACATCTACATCATTCGCTAAAAGACGAATGTTCGCTGCGGAGGGAACCGGTGTGGAACGAATTTCATTGGCATCGTGTGAAACCACTTTATCAGCATCATAGCGTTGGTCGACAGTAGGTTTGAATATTTCTACTTTTTGTCGCGCAATTTTAGCCCGTCGCAATCTTCGAATCAGCTCTTCTGTTTTACCAGAAAACATAGATCCGCTGATTACTTCGATCCACCCAAATTGTTCTGTAGGATTTACTGTATTTTCAAGAAACATTTTGTAATTTTAAAACTTCAACATCTGGAGGCTCAAAATCCATTTGTTTTCACAAATTTATTAAAATAAAACAGGTATTCCTCAATAAATCCATCAAGTTATGCACAAAAAATTAGAATCGGAATTGATCAGCATTGCTCATTCTATTTTACAAATGAAAAATAAAAATGATGTGATTGCATTGAAAAATAAAGCGAGAGATTTGTACGAACGATTAGCTGTACTGGAATTCGTGGATCGATTTGTTGCTACAAGTCCTACAAATGAAATTCCAAAAGAAGAAATTTTGGATAAAATTTCACAGGAAGAAATTCTAGTAGAAGAGCCTCTGGTAGATTTAACCACGGACGGTGCTCCTGTTCCTGCGGTTGAGAAAAAAGAGGCAGAAAAAATTTTGAGTGATACGGCTTTGATCGAGGAGGTGCTTGAAGATGAAAAAGAAAGCAAAGCTTCCGAGAAAACATCAGCACAAAAAGTAAAAGAACAAGAGGAGGAAGAAAAACAGGAAGAAGAGGAAGCAAAAACTTCAGAAGTTCCCAATTTGTTTTCGGAATCAGAAATAGCAAAAAAAACGACTTTGGAAGAAGAGTTGAAAGATACCATTCCGGTAGATGTTGCCACGGATATTTTTGAAAATGCTGTTCGTTTGGAAACACCGAAAAAATCATTGAACGAAACCTTGGTGCAAAGTAATATCCAAATTGGTTTGAACGATCGAATTGCTTTTGTCAAACATCTTTTTGAGGGAAGTCAGGAAGATTTTAATAGGGTGATGTCGCAGTTAAATTCTTTCAAAGACGCAAAAGAAGCAAAAAAATTTTTGAACAAAATGGTGAAATCTGACTACGATTGGTCGGGAAAAGAAGAGTATGAGGGACGATTTCTTGATTTATTGGAGCGAAAATTTTCGTAATTATTTATGGACCCAAAACCGATATTGATACATACTCATTTTCATAGAAGACGTACAGGGATTACCCGAAGTATTGAGAATGTTTTTTCTTTTTTTGAATCGAAATACGAGTCTTATATTTATGGATACGGAATATCTGGCAAGAAAATATCCTGGAAAAAATTATCGAGGCTTGTATTCTCAAGACAGTATTTTGTTATGCATTGTCATCGAAATAATGAGATTTTTAGAGCTTTGTTTCTTCGGATACTGGGTGCGAATTTTAAATTAGTTGCCACGCGTCATGCAGAGTCAAATCCTTCGGGGTTGACCAATTTCTTGTTGAAAAGGGCAGATGAGGTTGTTGCATTGACCATCGGAATGCAAGAAAAATTGAAGTATCCGTCGAAAGTTGTTGGACACGGTGTAGACAATGATTTGTTTCGACCTAAAAAAGGAGTAAAACGTGTTGAAGTGAAACAAAAATACATGCTTACCTGTGCGGGCCGTGTGCGCAAATCAAAAGGACAAAAAGTAATGTTGGAGGTCTTTGCTCCAATTTTAAAAGAACACTCGGATTGGGCATTGGTGATTGTGGGTAAAGTGGACAAACCCGAGTTTTTAGTGGAATTGAAAAACATTGTCGCAACTCATAAAGTAGAAGCACAAGTGTATTTTATAAAAGAAACTTCTGAGATCATCTCTTTCTATCAAGCTTCTCACTCTGTGATTGTTCCTTCGTTTTCGGAAGGTTTTTCTTTGGTATGCGCGGAGGCCATGGCTTGTGGCTGCAATGTGATTGCTACAAGAAATGTAGGGGTACACTCCGAAATTATCCAAGAAAATAAAAACGGTTACTTATTCGATATAGACAATAAAGAAGCGCTGCAAAACCTTCTAAAAGATCTTTGTGTAGGAACCTTACCCCACTTAGGAACAGCGGCTCAAATAAATATAAAAGAACATTGGAGTGCTCAAATTGAAGCGGATCGTTTGATGGCTATTTATGCTAATATTGAGACTTATGAAAGCAGTAGATTACAATAAAATTTTTCACCAAGTAATTTTTAAATACCACATCATTGATTCAGTAGACCAACCTTTTGAAAACGGTTACGACTCTACTACTTTGGAGTATTTGTTGTACAGAAAATGTTGGATTGACACGGTGCAGTGGCATTATGAGGACATTATTCGTTTGCCAGATATCAACCCTATTGAAGCCTTGACTTTAAAAAGAAAAATCGACGCGTCTAATCAAGATAGGACGGATATGGTAGAATATATAGACAGTTATTTTTTAAGTAAATACAAAGGTGTTTCCGTAAAAGAAAGTGCAAAAATAAATTCTGAGAGTCCGGCTTGGGCAATTGATCGCTTGTCTATTTTAGCATTGAAGATTTATCATATGCAAGAGGAAACGACAAGAGATTCTGCGATGCAAGAACACAAAGCAAAGTGTCAAAGTAAGTTAAATATTTTGTTAGAACAACGCGAAGATTTATCAACCGCTATCGATGATTTGTTGTTGGATATCGAAAATGGAGATAAGTACATGAAAGTTTACAAACAAATGAAAATGTACAATGACGACGAATTAAATCCAATGTTGTACGTTAAAAAATAATCAAAAGTTACAAGTTGATAAAATCAGGAAGTTTTGAAGGGAAGAATATTGAAAAAAAACATATTCTTGTAATTCGTTTGTCTGCGATGGGTGATGTTGCAATGTCGGTTGGAGTAGTTCGAACACTATTAATTCAGTATCCAAATGTAAAAATTACTTTTTTGTCGAGACCTTTTCTTAAACCTCTGTTCGAAGAAATTCCAAATGTTGTTTTTTATGCAGTAGATTCGAAGGATAGGCACAAAGGTTTTTTAGGGATTTATAGGCTGTACAAAGAACTAAAAAATAAGGAATTTGATGCTTTTGCGGACCTACATAACGTAATGCGCTCCAGAGTATTGAATTTATTTTTCTGGAAATTGCCTTCGGCAACAATTGATAAAGGAAGGAAAGAAAAAAAACAACTGACCCGATCCGAAAATAAAATTTTTAAACAGTTAAAAACAACACACGAACGGTATGCTGATGTGTTTCGAGAATTAGGTTTTCAATTCGATTTATTTCATTCAGTACCTTTACCTCACGAAAAATTAAATCAGACCCTTTTAGGTTTAATAGGCGGCGAGGTTGTAACTAAAAAATTGATTGGAATAGCTCCTTTTGCACAACATGAGGCGAAAACGTATCCAATAGATTTAATGGAAGAGGTAATAGAGCAATTGGAAAAACAGGGCAATTATAAGATTTTATTATTTGGAGGAGGACAAAAAGAGATCTCAATTTTGAGTATTTTTGAAAAAAAATATAACGATGTTATTTGTATTGCGGGCAAGTTAAGATTGAAAGAAGAATTGCATTTGATATCTAATTTGGGTTGTATGTTGAGCATGGATTCCGGTAACGCCCACCTTGCCGCTTTGTTTGGCATTCCAACAATTACTTTATGGGGAGCCACTCATCCATATGCAGGTTTTGCTCCTTTCGGTCAGTCTCAGGAAAATGCCTTGTTGTCGGATAGAAAAAAGTTTCCGAAATTACCGACATCTATTTATGGCAATAAAAAAGTAGAAGATTACCAGGATGCTATGAGAACCATAAGACCTACTGCAATAGTGGAACGTGTTCGTACTGTTTTAAAGTAATTTTAGATATGGTTATTGTTTCAAACTATTTTTTAGTGCCTCGATATTTTTTTTACTATTTCCAATAAAGATTTCGCCGTTGACAATGGCGACAGGTCTCTTTAAAAAAGTATAAGTCTCTAAAATAAGTTGTTTGAAATCGGTTTCAGACAATTTTTGGTCTTTCAAGCCCAATTCTTTGTATTTTTTGGCACGTTTGCTAAAAAGAGCTACGTAACTTTTCGAAAACGAATGCATTTCTTCTAGTTGAGCTATTGTAATAGGTTCTCCTTTAATTTCTTGTAAAACAACTCCCTCCAATGGGATTTCTTTCAAAATTTTTTTACAGGTATCACAAGTTTTCAAATAATATATTTTTTTCATCTCTTCTTCTTTTATTTTTTTGAACTCAAATGCATTCCTAACAGTATTGTTAGGATGTCGTAAAAATAAGGTGTTTTTTCAGTAAAATTCGATACTTTTAGCCAAATTTTAATTTAAGAATATCGAGATGAACGAGCAGTTTATAAATTTGAATAAGGGAAGAGCTTTGATGTTAAAAGTGATTGACGGATTGACCATAGAACAGTTGAACACCATTCCCAAAGGTTTTAAAAATAACATTGCTTGGAATGTTGCTCATCTGGTAGTAACTCAACAACTGCTTTGCTATCGAATTTCAGGAATTCCTTGTTTGGTTTCAGAGGAAATGATCACGAAATATAGAAAAGGAGCTGCTCCAAGTACGGAGATTTCGGGGAAAATTACCGAAGGTGAGTTTGAAGTGATCAAAGAATATCTTTTAAAGCTACCCTTGAAATTAGAAGAAGATTACAAAAGAGGTCTTTTCAAGGAATACACTTCTTATACCACAAGTGTAGGGGTTACTTTAACAGATATTGATTCGGCGATCCAATTCAATTCCTTTCATGAAGGAATTCACTTAGGCGTTCTTTTGGCGATGAAAAAATTAGTCTGATTTCTCAGGTTTCCTTGAGATTCAAGAATCTATGGAGATACTTCTATCTCGTCGAGGCTTGTGTCTAATGACAAGTCGAATATTTCGCTAATTGTCCAATTTGCTTTGATTTTCAATTCTATTGGATACTGAAATACTTTTTCAGGTTGTTGTTGTTTTAAGAAATTTCCTGTGTCCCACTTTTTGTTATAATTGCTGTCATAGATGACTCTGATAAAGTAGCTTCCAGGGAGTACGTTTTCAAAGATAAAATTTGTTTTTTTGTTAGAGGATTGACGTTCTATAAGATTCTCTTTGGTGTCTAATAAATCAATTAAAACAGGAAACTCTGTTGCGTTTTTTAATTGCATTTCAATCATTCCGTAGTCCTCGAAGTCCAATGTTTTAAGGTTGAATTGAAGGGTGTCGTTTGTCTCCCCTTGAAAATCGACCATGGTTTTTGGCAATATATCGATGCGATATTTGTCGTTTCTTTTGGGGTTGAAATAGAGCGATAATTTTGTTTTGTTTGTATCCAAAAAGGTTTGAAAAGGTACAAGTAAAGTGTCTTTGTCAATGATTCTGATTTGGTTTGGATCGATGCGATCGATCGGTATATTTGTTTGGATTGCAAAAGTGTCTTTGGGGTGCAAAGTAGTTCCAGTAACAGAGCGAATAAGCAATGAATCTATTTTTGAAGTTCTTAATTTTACGGTGTACAGCGTATCTATATTTGTTGCAGTTACTTTGAATTGTAACGAATCCGTTTCAAAAGGAGTGTACCAATAGTTCAAGGTATCTTTGTTTTCTTCAAGGCTTACAAAGCTTTTGAAATCGGTAGGTGTTGTTGTTTGTAAAACAATTTGTAAAAGGCTATCTCTGACTCCTTCAAATCCGAAGATTATTTTTCCCATTTTATTTTCCAAAGGTTTGAAAACTTTAAAACTTGGAATTTCTTTGAATAGATTTAGTTCAAAAAAGCTGTCTGTGGGAATGGTAATAGGATGGCTTATAAAACCAATTTTATCCTGTTTAGGGTTGTACTGATAGTTGTTGTTGAAATCTTTTAAGGCAACGAGTTTGTAGGTGCCTTTTTTTATGTTGGTAATATTGAAACTAGTGGTATCCAAAGTGTTAGTTACATAAATTGGTTTCTCATTGTAGATGGTAGAGTCTGTGTAGTTTTCGTTGCATTCGTAAAGAAGAACACTGAGGTTGTTTTCAGTTTCTTTTTGAATAGCATCCCTTAGAGTTCCATGGAGTTCTAGTGAATCGACAAAAGCACCTGTAGAAAAAACATATTTAAAACTACCCAAAGGATTGCCTTCATTGTTGTCAATGATACTGTTGCCAAAATTAAAAGAATAGGTCGTGTTTTCTTTCAGTGTGTCTTTGATGTCAATCGTGATGCGTTTGCTTGGAGAGCTCAAAGGTTTTATGATCAAAGCATTGCTAAGAGGAGGCGAAACAATCAATTGTTTGAACAAATTTTTGAATTTTACGTATTCATCAAATTCGAGTCGTATTCTTTTTTCTTTGAAATGAACAGATTTGTATTTAGGAAAAGCAGTAACCATAACAGGGGCAATGCTGTCTTTCGGACCTCCTGTGGGAGACCCCTTTCGTGCACATCTGTTGGTAGAAAAAATGAGAAGGGTTGCTAGTAGAAAAAATACAAACAAGTTTTTCATCTGTTTCGAAATTAGTTGTTCTTTGGATTTGTTAAAAGAGCTATCAGTGCTTTTGTTTTTGAGATTACAAAGTAACAATTAATTTCAGGAACATGTAAAGTAGCGGGTGAAAAATTCGACGGGATTGCAATTTGATTTATCTGTTTCTGGATTTAAAAGTTTTCAGCGCAGGCAATGGTGGCGATGCTGATCTTGACATCGGCTTTTAAAAGTTCGTTACAGCAGGCCTCAAGTGTGGCTCCAGTAGTGATGACGTCGTCAATGAGTAAGACCTGTTTGTTTGCGAGTTTTTCAGGGTTTTCAAGAGAAAAACTTCCTTCAATATTTCGCCATCTATTCATTCGAGTCTGTTGGGTTTGAGTAGGTCTATTTCGCTTTCTTATCAAAAGGCTGCCGCAGAATTCAGAAGAAAGAATTTCTGCCAATTTTTGTCCGAAAGCAGTATTTTGATTGTAGCCTCTTTTACGTTGTTTTTTCGGGTGTAAAGGTACAGGGATGACTAGGTCTATGGCTGGAAAACGATCTGAGTTTAGAATTTCTTGGCCCAAAAGATTGGCTGCTAAAAGACCAACAGACTCTTTATTTTCGTATTTCAAAGCATGAATTAAATTTTGAATTTTTCCATTTTCTCGAAAACGAAACAAAGCAGTGGCAGCGACCAACGGAACTTTTCCATAAAAACAATTTTCAACCGTATTTGGAGATTGATTTGTATAATTTCCATAAGGAAGATCGTGTCTGCAGAAAGTGCAGATCAATCGTTCGTATTTTTTCAAATGTCTATGACAACAAGGACATTTGTCTGGAAAGAACAATAAAATCAAATTTTTTAGCACTCTTTTTTTTCTTAAAGTTACTAAAATCAAAACACTAAGCTCTTTTGTGGTGGTTTTTTTGAGTAAAAGTCATTGATTATTCTAATATATGTTCTATTTTTGTCCACATATAAAAAAGAAATACCAAGATGGAAACAAAACAATCAGGAAAATTTATCACGATATTATTAGGGGCACTTCTAGCAGTAGCAGTGGCATATACCTTTTATGCAAATTCAGAGCACAACCAGATTCAAGCAGCGTTGGAAACTGAAAAAGCGGAATTAAAGACACAGTTAGACGAGCTAATTGTGAACTATGATGCAAAAATCGCGGAAAATACAGCACTTACAACAAAATTAGAAGCTGCCAGAGCAGATATCATTTCTTACAAAGATTCTTTAGCGAAAGAAAAGAAAACAAGTTACAGAAAAATCAGATGGTACAGAAGCCGTGTGAATGCCTTGAAAGCTAAAAATAAAGAATTGTTTGCACAGGTGGACTCTCTTACAAAGTTGAACGTTGAATTGAATGGTGTAATTGTAGAAGCAAACGGAACCATTGCAGCACAAGCAAGCCAAAATGCACAACTGACTTCTGAAAATGAAGTGTTGGCAGGAAAAGTTGCTATCGGTGAGATTTTAAGTATTGATGATTTGGTAACTGAAGGAGTTAAGAAATCAAGCAAGGGAGCATTGAAAGCAACAAATCGTTACAAAAAAGTAGATGCCTTTAGAGCAGAATTCAATATCAACAAAAACGACTTGACGCCAAGCGGAGCTAAAAAAGTATACGTTACTATCAAAGATGCAGAAGGCAATGTAGTTGCTGCAAAAGGGTCAGTAGACGTGAATGGAGCAGCCGTTTCTTATTCTGGGGCAACTGAAGTGAACTATGAAAATGCAGAGACAGCAGTAACTGTATTGACAGATGTAGATAGCAAATCTTTGAGTGAAGGAACTTATACGGTTTCCGTAATTTTAGACGGGAGAGCTGTT
>Ga0209136_1001432_pt1 | contig 15713 bp, 16 predicted proteins | sample SaaInl0LU_22_DNA_FD_184640 | JGI IMG/M metagenome (GOLD analysis project Ga0209136, IMG submission 184640) | Marine microbial communities from expanding oxygen minimum zones in the Saanich Inlet - ESP_90LU_22_DNA (SPAdes) (version 2) | ecosystem: Environmental > Aquatic > Marine > Intertidal... | reverse complement strand
CTTCGAAAATTAATATTTACAATTTATGGCAAACGTACTATGGTTACAAGGAGGTGCATGTAGTGGCAACACCATGTCCTTTTTGAATGCCGAAGAACCAACGGTAGTAGAACTTATTACCGATTTCGGATTAAACATTTTATGGCACCCAACAACCGGTTTACAGATTGGGGACCAAGTTCAAGACCTTTTAAAAGACATCCTTGCAGGAAAAGTGCAAATGGATATTCTTGTATTCGAGGGCTCGATAATTCAAGGACCTGATAATACAGGTACTATGAATTTATTCGCAGACCGTCCTATGAAGGATTGGATTAAAGAACTTTCTGAAGTTGCTGGCTATGTTGTTGCTATTGGTGATTGTGCTACTTGGGGAGGTATTCCTGCAGTTGCGCCGAATCCTAGTGAATCTACTGGTATGCAATTTTTGAAAAAGAATAAAGGCGGTTTCTTAGGGCCCGACTATGTTTCTAAAGGTGGTTTGCCGGTAATCAATGTTCCTGGTTGCCCAGCGCATCCAGATTGGATTACTCAAATTCTTGTTGCGATTTCTGTAGGGAGAATTGGTGATGTACTTATTGATGAGTATCACAGACCTAAAACTTTCTTTACTGATTTCGTTCAAGATGGTTGTACGAACGTAACTAATTTTGCACAAAAAGTAGATGGTGGCTTTGGTACTAGAGGTGGATGTCTCTTCTATGAAGTAGGATGTAGAGGTCCAATGACTAGAGCGAGTTGTAATAATATTCTTTGGAACAGACAATCAAGTAAAACACGTTCAAACCATCCTTGCTTAGGATGTACAGAACCTGGTTTTCCACATAATGACCTTATGAAAGGTAGTGTATTGAAAACCATGAAACATTTAGGAGTCTTTCCAAAAGAAGTTCCTGAGGGTAGGAGTAAACTAGCGTATTATCTGGAGGCAGGATTCCAAAAAGTTATGCCCACTAACAGAAAAATAACAGAAACTTCTAAATAAAAGAACCTTAAACGAAAAAGAAATGTCAGTAACAGAATTAAATATATCCCCTGTAGGTCGTGTTGAAGGCGATTTGGATGTGAAGGTCTATATCGATAACGGTAAAGTCACTCGCGCTCATACGCAAGCAGCGATGTTTAGGGGTTTTGAGAAAATAATGGAAGGCAAAGACCCACAATCGGGACTTATTGTTACGCCAAGAATTTGTGGTATTTGTGGGGGGTCTCACCTATATTGTGCTTCATCGGCTTTAGATACCGCTTGGGGAACCAAGTTACCTCCAAATGCACTTTTATTAAGAGCAATTGGGCAAGCAACGGAAACTATTCAAAGTATTCCAAGATGGTTCTATGCGATTTTTGCAACGGATTTAGCAAATAAAAAATACGCAGACCAACCACTTTATCCTGAAGTAGTTAAACGTTGGTCCGCGTACGTAGGCGAAACTTTTCAGAAAGGTTTGACTGCTAGTGGCTTGCCAGTTCAGGTTTATGCATTATTTGGTGGGCAATGGCCACACTCAAGTTATATGGTGCCAGGTGGCGTTATGTGCGCTCCAACTTTAAAAGATATTACGAGAGCTCACGCCATTATGACTCAATTTAAAAACGATTGGTTAGAGCCGATTTGGTTGGGTTGCTCTATCGAGCGTTACATGGAAATCAAAACTTGGGATGATATGTTGGCTTGGGTTGATGAAAACGAATCACAGAAAAATAGTGATTTAGGTTTATTAATACGTGCCGGAATAGAATTTGGATTGGATAAATTCGGACAGGGTGTTGGCAAGTTTTTAGCAACAGGAACGTACCTACATAAAGACATGTACAATAACCCAACAATTGAAGGTAGAAATGCAGCTTTGATTTCGTCAAGTGGATTCTTTGATGGTGAAAACTATCATGAATTTGACCATATGAAAGTAAGTGAGCATGTAAAACATTCATGGTATAAAGACCAAGAAGATGGTCTTCATCCTTGGGATGAGCCCTTACCAACTCCAATGAAATCGCAAACCTTACATGATAGTGATTTTGACAATCAATATAGCTGGTCTAAAGCACCGCGATATGATGGGCATGCTGCGGAAGCAGGACCATTGGCCCGTGTAATTATGAATGCTAACCCAGCAAATAAAGACCATCAGATTCAAGACCCTTTATTTGGTGACATTATGAAAAAGCTAGGCCCTAGTGTATTCACTAGAGTATTAGCAAGGGTTCATGAAGCACCGAGAATCTATAAGTTTATTGAACAATGGCTATCTGAAATTGATTTAGACGGCGAGTTCTATATCAAGCCTGTAGAAAAAGACGGAAAAGGTTTCGGTGCTACCGAAGCTGCCCGTGGCGCTTTAGCACATTGGATAGAGATTAAAGATGGTGTTATTAAAAACTATCAAGTAATGGCTCCAACAACATGGAATGTTGGTCCACAGGATGGTAACGATAATCCAGGGCCTATTGAAGAAGCCTTAATTGGCATAGATATCGAAGACCCGTTAGACCCAGTAGAAGTAGGTATTGTGGCACGTTCTTTCGATTCATGTTTAGTATGTACGGTACATGCCCATGATGCGTCAAGTGGCGTAGAGCTATCACGATTTAAACTATAACTTCTGACATATAGTTTTATAAAGACTTTCCTGAGGGTAACTTCAGGGAAGTTTTTTTTACTTTAACCGAAATTAAAAAGATATGAAGACGGCAATAATGGGGTTTGGAAATCCGGTGCGAAGTGATGATGCAATTGGTATTTATGTAATAGAACAATTACGCGAGAAACTTCCTAACCCTGAAAATATTAGTATTTTCGATATGGGCACAGCAGCTTTTGAAGTGCTCTTCGGATTAAAAGGTCATGATAAAATTATTTTGGTTGATGGAGTTCTGAATAGCAATGAACCTGTAGGTACCTTATTTAAAGTGCCAGCGGAAGAAGTGATGAAAGCTCCTCAAGACGACCCTATGGTTTTTCTCCATGGGATGAAATGGGACCAAGCTTTATCCTATACCAAGAAAATCTTACAAGATGAGTATCCTGAAGATATTCAGGTATATCTAGTTGCAATTGAAAACACCAAACTAGAAGTTGATTTGAGCGCTATTGTAAAGGAAGCAGGAGATAAAGTAGTACAACATATTTTGGAAGACCTAAATTTATCGATTCCAACGTGAGTGTAAAAATCACTTTAAAAACTTCACATATTTATTTAGACAATGAATTGATTGAACCCATTTTTGGTGAAATTCATTACGCCTATGTAACTTATGTTGAAGAACAGGGAAATATTTTAATCACTCCCGTTTCAAGTCAATGGTTTGTAAAAATGTACAAACCCACTCAATTTTTACTAAAATCACGTAACTTAAAAGGAGATAAAACCCTTGCGATACGTGAGATATTAATAGATAATGATTTGGACACAGCAGATAGAGATTTGGAATATGAGATTATTGAAAAAACAAGTTTGATAAAGGTGAGTATTTCATGACGAAACAAAAAAACGACTGGCTTTTAGATGCTGAAGTGCAATATAAAGTCACTCCGGTAAAAGGTCGTTGGGAAGTTTCGTTATTATTCATAAATACAAAAAACCCAAATCAGGTTTTGGTTCAAACTATTGGTCATTACCGTTCAGAACGCCTAGCCGAAATTTACGGTAGAAATATGCAGCAGACGGCAGCAAAAGACCCAAGAGGTACACAAAAAGTAGATAAAGATGCTTACGATATTAACAACAACTGATGTAAACCAAGTCGTTCAAGATGCAATTGCATCTGTTGAGAGATTAGACGAATTGGTTACGATAACTCAAGATTCTAATGCAATAGAAGACTTGAAAACTCTAGTGGTTGATTCTAATGAGATTACGATTCCTTTAGATTGGTATGATTTGGAACCACCTTATGCGTTTCCTATTACACCTTTGAATAGAGAGAATTTACTTGCCTTGGTTTTCTATAAATTAGGAAACCAACAGAAATCGTTTGAGTTTGTTTCAGAAGAATATCCAATTTATCACCATCTATTAATTGCAACTCATTTGCAGTTTGGCTATGAGATATCCGATGGGATGGTTGATTTTTGTTATAATACTTCACCACACAACAGCGCAATTTTGAATTATTATGGCGTGGTACAAAATCCATTAGACAATGAAGGACTAAAAAAGGCCTTTATTGATGCTATGGCAAATTCTGAAAATGATGAGATTAAGGTTTTTACTGCAAAACACTTATTGAATTTGCTTTTAGATTCAGGAGAATTAGAAGAAGCAAAGCAAATTGCAAAAGAACAGTTGGAAATTGCCTTATCAGATGAAGCAAAAAATGCTATGAACACTCATCTAGCTGGTGTTTTAATGGCGCAATTACAAATGCCCTATACCAAACTAGAGCTAGATGAAGTTCATCAAATACAATTAGAATCAATTGCTTATTTCGAAGCAAAAGGATTAAAAGTACAGGCAGGAATGCTTTTGGTTGATGCTGCCGAAGTGGCCAATTTCAAAGAAAACTTTATTGCCTCGAAAGAGCTAATTAATAAAGCGATACTATATTTTAAACAAGAAGATATACCTGAGTTTTTGGGGGAAGCTGGATTCAAAAAAGCTATTCTATTGTACACTTGGTCAAAGAATGGTAGTCCACAGTATTACAAGGCAGCTATTAATGCTTTTCAAGATGTATTGAAAGTTTTCAAAAGAGATACGCATCCACAGAAATTTGCTGATGTGCATCACAATTTGGCGTTGATATATTCTGAAATTCCCGTTGCTTCTGAAGAAAAAGCAATGTGGACAGCCTTTTGTGCATCGTCTTTCAAAGAGGTTTTGGCTTTTTATACTAAAGAACATTATCCATATGAGAATGCTATGGCAAGTCATAACTATGCGACTGCCTTAATGCATTTTCCACCTGCAAAAATTCATAATAATTTAGAAAAAGCATCTGGCTTATTTGAAGAAGCTCTAAAAGTACGAAGCGCAAAAGATTATCCTTTTGAACGTGCTTTAACGCTTATGAATCAATTGGAATTAAGCTGGTTAACTCATAATGAGGCTGGTAAAGATGAATTAAAAAAATATGAAGATATGAAAGCGAAAGCCGAAGAGGTAAAAACTTTGGTAACTGATTCAGGGTTAATAGAACAAGCTGATGAGCATCTTCAAGAATTAGAAAAAGTAAAAAGTTTAATTTAATGCACGAGACGTCTATTGTAAATAGTATCATACGTACCCTCGAACAAGAATTTGAGGCGGAGAAATTGAATAAAATGAAGTCCATTCACTTAAAGGTGGGTATTCTCTCAAATATAGAACCCCGGCTGTTGTATAACGCATACGATGCTTCTCATATGATGAATCCGAAGTATCAAAATGTGAAGCTTGAAATAGAAATGACAGAGTTAAAAATTCAATGTGAAGTTTGTGACCATATTACCGATGTACAGAAATATCGATTTATATGCGATAATTGTCAAAAGCCCAGCAAGAATGTAATTCAAGGTGAAGAAATGCTTATTCACAAAGTGGAATTCAACGATTAGTAGAAAATTGATTTAAAGAAGAAAAAGACTATGGTAGATAAATCGACAAAAGCGGCGCGCGGGACCGTGCAATGTGAAAACACCAATATCAACTTACTCAAAGCAAATGATTTTGTTGCAGATATCATTAAGAAGGAAATGGCTAAAACCAGTACACTTCTAATAAATGTGACGTCTTCCGCAGGTAGTGGTAAGACTACCTTAATGCAAAAGACCGCCCAAAAACTAAAAGATAAAATTACCATGGCAGTTATGGTGGGTGATTTAGAAACAGAACGCGATGCAGACCGTATTCGAGAAACAGGTATTCAAGCCTTACAAATTGTAACAGGAGGAATTTGCCATTTAGAAGCGCAAATGATACACCAAGTACTAGACCAATTCGACTTGGAAAACATCGACTTGTTATTTATTGAAAATGTTGGAAATCTAGTTTGTCCGTCTTCTTTTGATTTGGGAGAAGACTATCGTGTTACATTAATGGCAACTACCGAAGGTGATGACAAGCCAAAGAAATACCCAAAAATGTTTTTGACAAGTGATATGATGCTGGTTTCAAAAGCAGATTTATTGCCCTATGTTCCTTTTTCTGTGGAAGCAGTAACCAAAGATGCGCGCGAGGTAAATCACGAATTAGAAGTAATTCAACTTTCTGCACTTTCTGATGAAGGTATTGATGAATGGTGTGATTGGCTTTTAGCAAAAATCAAAATGAAGAAAGGATAATGTCTGAATGCAGAGAACCTTTGAAATCATAATATCCGGACAAGTACAAGGGGTGGGTTTTCGCCCTTTTGTATATGGCTTAGCGAAACAACTTCAACTTAAAGGTTCAGTATCCAACAATCAAGATGGAGTTCTTATTCGCATCAACACATCCGAAGAAAAAGCACATGAATTTTTATTGGCTATTTTAAGCGGAGCTCCTGAAATTTCTTTTATTCAAAACCATAATGTTTCCGAAATTGCTTTTAGTCCGTATGAGGATTTTCAAATAGTCCCTTCAGAAAAAAACCATCAAATCAATATTCCACTTACGCCTGATTTTGCCATTTGTGAATCTTGTAAATCAGAAATAAGAGATGTCGGCAATAGACGTTTTGGCTACGCTTTTACTACGTGCACCAATTGCGGGCCACGTTATTCAGTAACTACCATGTTTCCCTTTGAGCGCCCCAATACCACAGTTTCAGAATTTGACATGTGTTTAAAATGTCAAACAGAATATACGAACCCCGAAGACCGAAGGTTTCATTCGCAAACCAATAGTTGTTCTGACTGCGGAATAAAACTTCAGTTAGTAGATACAGATGGCAGGGAATTTAATGAGACCCAAAATAACATTATTAAAAAAGCTGCAGCATTGATTGCTAATGGAAGCATACTTGCTATAAAGAATACTAATGGTTATTTGCTTTGTTGCGATGCGAATAACAAACAAGCAATTCAACGGTTGCGAGAAAAAAAACGTCGCCCATCAAAACCTTTCGCTTTACTTTATCCATCCATTGAAAAAATCAAACAAGATTTTGAAGTTAGCATTCCGGAAGAGAAAGCACTCACTTCTGCTATAGCTCCAATAGTTATTCTAAATCCGAAAGAAAGTATTTCTGATTTAGAACTAGAAAGTATTGCGCCAAGGTTACATCAATTGGGAATAATGCTTCCTTCCTCATCCTTACTAATCCTTTTGATGGATGAACTCAAAATACCAATCATTGCTACGAGTGGCAATATTCATAGTTCTCCGATAATTTCTAAGAAAGAAGAAGCAGTTGAAAAATTAATCGGAGTGGCAGATTATTTTCTGCATCATGATTTGGAAATTTCTTTTCCACAAGATGATTCTGTAGTGCGTTTTGGTGGGGAACATCAAATTACACTAAGACGCTCACGCGGGCTTGCCCCCAACTATATGGGGAATACTTCTATGAAAAATCAGAAGGTATTGGCAATGGGTGCCCATTTAAAAAGCACATTTACCTTTACGCCTAATTCACATACCTATGTGAGTCCGTATTTTGGAAATCTAGATAGTTATGATGTTTCGGAGCGCTTTCAAGAAAGTATAACTAAATACACAGCGTTGTTTGAAACAGAGCCAGAAGTAGTTTTAGTTGATTCCCATCCTCAATATCAAAGTAACATTATCGGTAGTCAGCTAGCAACCAATTGGAATGCCAAATTAGTTTCAATTCAGCATCATAAAGCCCATTTTGCGAGTGTTTTAGGAGAGCATAATCTATTTGAATCCGAAGAAAAAATACTAGGTGTAGTATGGGATGGTACCGGATTCGGAGAAGATAATTCTATTTGGGGAGGCGAGTTTTTCTCCTACCACAAAAATGAAATGGAGCGATTAACACATTTCGAATATGTTGATTGGATTGCTGCAGATAAAATGGCGAAAGAACCGCGTTTGTCATTACTGAGCGTGCTTCCCGAAACTGATAGACATATTGCAAAGGGCAAATTCTCTGAGTCTGAATGGAAGATTTATAACAAAATGTTAGAAAAAAATAGCCTAAAAACATCTTCGGTAGGTAGGTTATTTGATGCTGTAGCTTCTTTACTTTTAAATATTGATTCTACGTCTTATGAAGGTGAAGCTGCTATGCTCTTAGAAAATGAAGCTAGCAACTACCAAGATGAAAGTTATATTAATTTTTTATCGGGAAATGCATATCAAGTAATCCCAACAAAAACAATAATAAAAGGTATTCATAAAGCTATCGAACAAGGGTTGCCCACAGCTCAAATTGCCAATAGTTTTATCCATACGCTTTCTCTTGTCATTATCAACATGGCAAATCAAAATAACTACAACTATGTCGTCTGCAGCGGAGGAGTTTTTCAGAATGCAATTTTGGTTAAAAAACTGCTTGAAATGGCCGAAAAGGCCCACGTTGAATTAAAATTTAATCGTATATTGTCTAGTAACGATGAGAACATATCGTTAGGTCAATTATGGTATCATCAACATATTAAAAATTGAATTATGTGTTTAGCAATTCCAGGAAAAATCAAGAGTGTTGAAATGCAATATGACGGAAGGGTTCGTATGGCTACAGTTTTATTTGGTGGTATTACCAAAGAAGCAAGTTTAGAGATGTTGCCAGATGCTGATATTGGTGATTATGTTTTGGTTCATGTAGGTGTAGCCATTAGTAAAGTCAACGAAGAAGAAGCGCAAAAAACTTTTAAATATCTAGCAGAAATTGGTGAATTAGGAGACCTAACCGATGTTGATGAATATCTTCCAAAAACAAATTAAATAAGGCATTATGAAATACATGTCAGAATACCGCGACCCTGAGTTGGCGAAAAAATATTTAGAAGAAATCAAGAACACAGTTTCTAGACCTTGGTCTATTATGGAAGTTTGTGGTGGTCAAACCCATAGCTTGGTTAAAAACGGTATCATTGATATGTTACCAGACACGGTTACAATGATTCATGGTCCGGGTTGTCCTGTTTGTGTAACGCCCTTAAATTTAATTGATAAAGCTATTTATTTAGCTGAGGAAAAAGGTGTTATTCTTTGCTCTTTCGGTGATATGTTACGTGTGCCCGGTTCACAGAAAAACCTTTTAGAAGTAAAAGCTGAGGGTGCTGATGTTCGTATTTTATATTCTCCGTTAGAAGCTGTAAAAATTGCTGAAGATAACCCAGATAAAGAAGTTGTTTTCTTTGCTGTAGGCTTTGAAACTACTGCTCCTGCAAATGCTTTATCTGTGGTGCACGCGCATCGTAGAGGCGTAAAAAACTATTCAATTTTAGCATCACATGTATTGGTGCCACCAGCGATAAAAGCTGTGATAGATGATGAAGAAAGCAAGATAGATGGGTTCTTAGCGGCTGGTCATGTTTGCACGATAATGGGGAATTCAGAATATCATCCGCTGTCTGCGGAATATAAAGTCCCCATAGTGGTAACTGGTTTTGAGCCCTTAGATGTTTTACAAGGTATTTTGATGGTTATTCGTCAGTTAGAACAGAGTAAATCGGAAGTTGAAAATCAATACGCTCGTATTGTTCGCGAAGATGGAAATCCTGAAGCTCAGAAGGTCATTAATGAGGTTTTTGAAATTAGAAATCAAATGTGGCGTGGCATTGGTGAAATTCCTGAAAGTGGCTATGCAGTTCGTGAAAAGTATGCGGAATTTGATGCTACTAAAAAATATGATGTTACTATTGAGGAGGCACCTGAGAATCCTGATTGTATTTCAGGTCAGATTATGAAGGGAATTAAAAAGCCTTTTGAGTGCTCTCAATTCGGTAAAAAATGTAAACCTACAAATCCATTAGGAGCTCCTATGGTCAGTAGTGAAGGGGCTTGCGCAGCTTACTATCACTTTTCAGGACTAGTAGAAGCTTAATCAAAATTTTAAATGTCGGAAAACAATAAAATACGCATGCAGCTGCAATGTCCTATGCCTAAACTTGACTTTGATGTCATTACTTTGGGGCACGGAAGTGGCGGAGTGCTCACTAATAAACTCCTAGATAGCGGGGTTTTTGACCTGCTGAGCAATGATATTCTTGATGAACGTCATGACGGTGCTTTTTTAGAATTGAACGGTAAAACTGCTTTTTCTACGGATAGCTTTTTAGTGTCGCCTATTTTTTTTCCTGGAGGAAATATTGGCGAACTAGCCATTAATGGAACGGTCAATGATTTGGCTATGTGCGGTGCAACTCCTAAATACCTTTCTTTGAGTTTTATCATTGAAGAAGGACTACCCGTAAAAGAGTTTTGGGATATTCTTGTAGCTATTAAATTTGCTTGTGAAAAAGCGGGAGTGCAAGTGGTAACAGGAGATACCAAAGTAGTTGAAAAAGGAAAAGGAGATAAAATATTTATAAATACTTCTGGAGTCGGCCCAATTCACGAAAAAGCAAACATCAGCGCAAAGAACATATCTGTTGGTGATAAAATCATTATTAGCGGAAACGTTGCTTCTCATGGTATGGCAATCATGTCAGTTCGTGAAGGTCTAGAATTTGAATCTGAAATTATAAGTGACACGACCAATTTGAACCATACCATCATAAATTTAATTGAGAAATTCGGTTCAAATATTCATTTACTAACTGACCCAACACGTGGTGGTGTTGCAACTGTGCTTAAAGAAATTGCGCAATCATCAGAAATTGGAATAGACTTAAAACAAAGAGATTTTCCAATCGATGAGCAAGTTGCAAGTGCTTGTGAATTATTAGGCTTAGACCCCTTGTATGTTGCAAATGAAGGGCTCTTTATTGCTTTTGTTTCAGAGTCAGAAGCGGATGCTGTATTGGCAACTTTACATCAAGATGAAAATGGAAAAAACGCTCGTATAATTGGAAGTGTTGTCCAGGAGCATCCAAAACAAGTAATTATGGAAAGTGCTATTGGCGGCAAACGAGTGATAAGTATGTTGCCTGGTGAACAATTGCCTAGAATCTGTTGATATGAATTTCGAAACCCTAGGCCCTCACGTCACAAACTCTTATGTTTTTAAAGGTTCTGAAAAGATGCCTTTCTTGGCTCCAAGAGGAGTTTTTGTGGCAAATAATCACCTTTTTGTGTCTGATACTGGGCGTAATCGTGTTTTTATTTGGAATAGTATTCCTACCTCAGAATATCAAGAACCAGATGTAGTTCTTGGTCAATTAGAAATTGAAGATACCGGAAGAAATTCTGGTGGAGAGGTAACAGCAAGTACACTTCAATACCCCTCAGGAATATGGAGTGATGGTAAAATTCTTGTAGTTGCAGATGCTTGGAATCATCGTGTACTGATTTGGCATTCTATTCCAACAGAAAATGGACAACCAGCTGATGTAGTGCTCGGTCAACCTGATTTTGAATCAAATAAAACAAACGCCATAGGAATTGGAAAAGACCCAACAGAAAAGACTTTAAACTGGCCCTACGGTGTTTTCTCCGATGGAACTTGTTTATGGATAGCAGATACTGGAAATCGCAGGATACTGTATTACAATGAGATTCCTAAATCAAACTTTGCCCCCGCCGATAAAGTTATTGGGAAGCCAAACTTTACCACACGTGATTATGAGAACAATGAACCTATTTGGCCGTATTCTGTTAAAATAAATAACAAGGGTCAAATGGCAGTTGCAGATACTCAGTTCTATCGCGTTCTAGTATGGAATAATAAAAAAGATGCATTTGTAAAGCCCGCTGATATCATAATTGGTCAAGATAGTTTTGATGCATGTGGACAAAATCAGTTTAGACTAGCCCCAGAAGCAAATACACTCAATTGGACCTACGACGCGTGTTTTTATAAAGATGGAATTCTAGTAAATGATACGGGAAATAGTAGAATTTTAAAGTTTGATAAAATACCTAGTGAGAACAATAGTTTTCCAAAAACACTTATAGGTCGCGAAAATTTTAAAACAAGCAGTGAATTTAAAGGCAATATGCACGGGACAAAAAGCGCAATTTATTGGCCTTTTTCAATAACTACAGAAAGAGATACTTTGTTCATTGCGGACACAGGAAATCACAGAATAGTCATAACGACTTTAAAAGCCTAGAGGCTCAGGTAAAGCCAGTAAATACCAATAGCGATTGCGAAAATTCCACCTGAGAGACGAATTGTTCTGAACAGCGTTTTGCTGTTTTGTTCTTTTGAATAGTTCGCGATTTTTCCCAATAAAAAAGTATAGATAGTCATTGTTAAAACGGTCCCAAGTCCAAATCCTATGATGTATTGAATACTATCTGTTTGATTCTCAAAACCTAAAACAGGCAAGAGTAAAATAAAATGTGCAATTCCAGCGAGGCCATGTAAAATGCCAATTCCAAAAGAAGACCACATGTTTTGTTTCACTTTCTTATCATGTGCATGAGAATGTTCTAGTTTGCTTTTATCATGCTCGTGTTCATGCACATGAATATATAATTCCTCCCCATCATGCACATGCGGATGCTTATGGTTTTTGCTTTTGTAAAAGATGCTAAACAGTGCCCAAAGGCCAACCGCAATTAAAACAATTCCTACTAACTGCTCACTATGTTCTGATATTTTTTCTACAGGAATATATTCTTTGAATAAAAGAAAAAGTACTCCAATGAGAAGCATTCCTAACAAATGTCCAAAACCCCAAAACAAGCCAATCTTCCAGACTTTTCGCCTTGTTTCGATGGCCAAAGGAGTAACAGCGGCCAAATGGTCTGGCCCAGAAACTACATGGAGTACTGAAGCTGCAATTCCCGCAAAAAAAGGAAGGTTAATCATAACTAATATTCTGAATGCAATATAGGGAAGTTTAAGATTATTGTCGGTTGTAAAGATTGAGCTTTTAAAATTATTATGCTTTGTACAATGCTTATTTTTAAGAAAATTTAAAAAGATAACGCTGAGTTTTAGAATATGAAATGAGTTTATTTAGGAGTAAATGAGGGAAACACGTTCATGATTCTTAAAATTTTGTTAAAAAGAGATTAATTCGGTGTCACTAAATTTTATAGCCTCTTTTAGCCCCTTTAAACGTTAGAAAAATTAAAATTTGGATAGTTCCTCTTTGTTCAATGCCTCTTTTCCGCATAATGGGTTAACATGAATGCAGCAACAAAATCTTGCTTAAAGAAATGAACATCAACACGATAGCCTAAACAAATATGACTGTTATGTTAGGGGTGCATGAGATGTCGGTAGGGGTTATGCTAGACTCATGCTTTAGAGTAAAATTATTTTGCATTGAACTCTAAAAAAATATCAGCAATATCAGCTCCACTCTCAACACTTAAACTCTCTATTACTTTAGATACTTGTATATTATATCCAAAATCATTAATACTATTCGCTATTTTTTCCCAATCTTCATAACAGCCTTTATCGGGAAATGCCACTACTTTTTTTCCTCTCAATGGCTTTAGCATAGATTCTTTAAATCCACCTTTACCGTTAACAGATAGCCAAAGGTATTCAGGCATTTCTAAGCTCATTATAAGCGCTGTTTTTTCGCTTTCTACAATTGCATAGTTAATCTCATCATCCTTTATTAAATGAGCTCCAAAAATGCACTGAGTGAAGTTAAAGTCAGGTATACTTGTTGCAGTATGGAAATAAGTAATTTGAGGTGTTGAATTATTTGTCTTTATCCTTTTACCTGTGGCTTTATCATAGCCCATAATTTTACCAGATCGAGTCTTATTTTTTTCATCTATTTGCCAAAAAATTGGGGATCCTCCATATTTATCAGAAGTACCCACCATGTACTTTGTCAAGACATCATTCACCATTTTTTCATTATAAACTGTTTTAAGAAACATCACAAAAGCGTTCGTCTCATAATTGCATAATGTTGACTCCACCGTTGCACTAGAAACATATGATATTTCCATTGTTGGTTTATTATCTGTAAAGTAACTGGGAGTGTCAATTGTTTTACTTGTTGGGTAAAGATGGTAACCGCATTCGTGCTCTCTATCACATCTACCAAACTGGTAATCTGCGTATTCTTTAGTCTGATTGTGCACATACCTAACATAGCGCTTCTTTTTACAGTTAGGGCATTCATACTTTTTAGATCCTTCTTCAAGGGAATACTGATATGTCATAATATAAAGGTTTAGTGGTTCATCGGTTTATCGGTTTAAAGGCCTATTTATAGGCCTTAAACCTGTGAATGGTTAAACTAGAATTCAAGTCCTAATGTGACTTGAGTATATGGTTTGTTTTTTCCATCAGGTTGGTGGATAATTTGCGCCTCTTTGAGTTGTTTAATGAACTCTTTCACTTGATTTATTCCTATCTCATTTCCATACATCTCTTTAAATGATGTTTTTATCTGAGTCTCAAGTGCTCCATAATTAAACTCTTTTTGTCTATTAAAGACATCTTCTAATAACTTAGATTTCATATCTGCGTTTAGATCTTTAATTCCCATTTTCTTTTTTGCCTTCTTGTCTATTTGAGCATCTGAAATAAACGGTATTCCAAACTCATTGATTCCTATTGGAAATGGAGCAAAGGGCTTGTTTCTACACATGTCTGGATAAATTGCCGATATATCTTCGTCTTTTGGGTCAATTTCAACCTTAATAACAGTTTCTGATTTATTCATCATCTCAGTGCCTATATGCCCTCTAGCTTTATCAGATGTTGGGTTTTCATGAAGCACATTCATGATATGTACATCATATTCTAATGACCATTTCATAAGAAGAGAAACAATCTCTGTGGATTCGACCTCATCGTTAATTGACATTACTAAGTCTCTTATACCATCGATTATGATTAATCCTAATCCATCAATTGATTCAATAAACTCTTTGACCTTTAAAACCCTTTCCTTTGGTGATAGTGATCTTAAGGAATAAACAAAAAGCTCCTCATCTATATTTCCGTTATTAGAAGAAAGTGATTGGACTCTTCGCAATAAGAAGCCTACGTGGTATTTTTGTTGTTCGGTGTCTACATAAAGAATTTTCTGCTTGTTTTCTGGTAACGTACATCTAATTTTATCACCAATTGAATCACCTTTGATAGCTGCACCAACTATAAGGGATAATAACGTTGACTTCCTGGACTTGGCTTTTCCTTTGACAGTGCTGATATTTCCAAGTGTTGCCAAAATATCCCATTCCTCTTTAAAGCTATTATATATCTCTACTATTGGGATTGGTTTTTTTAGTATGTCTGTAGACAAGACCCTAAAGTCTGAGTTTTTAAAAGTTACTAATTCAAAGTCAAAGTCTTTGTGAATAAGTTCTTTAATCTGTTCTAAGCTGAAGTTTTCCATTGCTAATTTTTAAATAAATTCCCCTTTAATAATGGGCTTACTTAAAGTTAACAAATACATAAAACTGAATTATTACTATAAAATAGTAATGTAATGCAACATAATTGAGAACACTCAATTACTAGACCACCTGTTATTACTGATGTTTCAAATGGGTTGATTGAGAAATAAAAAATTGGAACAAGGAATAATTAACAGAGCAAACGGCAAAACATTTTAGAAAAAAAACATCTTTTTTTGGGGACAAATTAGGGGACATAAAATAAAAAAGCGTCTCAAGAAAACTCTTGAAACGCTTATATATAATGGCTCCTCCTCTTGGGCTCGAACCAAGGACCCTCTGATTAACAGTCAGATGCTCTAACCAACTGAGCTAAGGAGGAGTGTTGCTTGCAGCGTTTGCTACATTAGCGGG
>Ga0209136_1001403_pt1 | contig 15933 bp, 11 predicted proteins | sample SaaInl0LU_22_DNA_FD_184640 | JGI IMG/M metagenome (GOLD analysis project Ga0209136, IMG submission 184640) | Marine microbial communities from expanding oxygen minimum zones in the Saanich Inlet - ESP_90LU_22_DNA (SPAdes) (version 2) | ecosystem: Environmental > Aquatic > Marine > Intertidal... | reverse complement strand
TTACAGATAACCCCTCCGCCTTCGCAGAGCTAATGCTCGATAGAGGGGTATCAATTACATCGCGTCTGCTGGTTAGCTAATCTGCGCCCTTCTTAAGCCACTCTGTTCTGCGTATAGCAACCCTCAAAACTGCTTTTCACCCTAAATGCTCGTATTACCCTTTTCTTACGTACTAAAGCCTTAGATACTTATCCTGTAGCTATGCGCAAAGTTCATAGAGCCGGGTATCAGTAATTATTGAATCATCTTGAATGCATGATTCACTTAGGTGCAGAATTGTTACTCAAGATGAGTCGTGTTACAGATTCGATTAACAGATAAGCGCTAGGGATACATAATCCGAACACATTCGACAGGATCAGTTTTTTAACGTTTACTTAAACTGCCGTAAGGGTTACTAAGTGTAAGTTACGATAAATAAAGGAGTTATTGATGATAGGTCGTTGGTATAAAGGTATTGCTTTACTGGTATTAATCAGCTCGAGTTTAACCCATGCGGAGGTCCCTAACTCACACGGCATTGCTATGCACGGAGACCTAAAATACAGCGATGGCTTCTCTCACTTTGCATATGCAAATCCCAACGCGCCTAAAGGCGGTAGTTTCCGGCAAGCAGCCATAGGGACATTTGACAGTTTTAATCCATTTATTGTCAAAGGTACGTCAGCTGACGGCATCGGTCTTATATTTGATAGCCTGATGGCACGTTCACTCGACGAGCCATTCACTCAGTATGGGCTACTCGCCAAGAATATTCGCATGCCAAAGGATCGTCGTTGGGTCGAGTTTGATTTGCACGAAGAGGCTCAGTTTAGTGATGGAACACCTGTTCGAGCAAAAGATGTTATCGAAACTTTTCGCTTGCTGCGCGAGGAAGGTAGCCCCTTCTACAAAGCTTACTATCGTGACATCAGTTCGATCACCGAGTTGAATGGAGGGCTTACAGTGCGTTTCGATTTTGGCGAGGAGGAGAACCTAGAACTCCCGCTTATCGTCGGCGAGGTGCCAATTATGAGCGCAGACTGGTGGGCAAGTCGTGAGTTTGCAAAACCCTCTCTTGAACCCATTCTTGGCTCGGGCCCCTATGAAGTCGGCACTATTGATGCAGGTCGCAGCATTAGCTACAAGCGCAAGTCTAACTATTGGGGGCAGGATCTAAACGTAAACAGGGGACGTCATAATTTTGATGAAATGGTTTACGACTACTACCGCGATAGCACTGTCGCCCTTGAAGCATTCAAGGCAGGTCAATACGATTTTCGGGAAGAGAACTCATCCAAAAACTGGGCTACAGGTTATACAGGACCCGCCTTTGAGGATGGGCGTGTTAAACGCGAACTAGTAGCGGACGCGAATCCAGCCGGTATGCAGGCATTCATTATGAATACGCGGCGCGATCTTTTCAAAGAGAGATCGGTACGCCAGGCCATCACACTGGCCTTCGATTTTGAATGGACCAATGCCAATCTCTTCTACGATGCCTATACCCGAAGCCACAGTTTTTTCTCAAACTCAGAGATGGCCGCCACTGAACTGCCTGACGCACTCGAGCTTGAGATTCTTGAGCCCCTTAGAGGAAAAATACCCGACCAGGTATTCACCGAGGTTTACAAAGCCCCAACAACCAAGGGAGATGGTCGTAACCGCGATCAGTTACGCCAGTCACTTAGGCTATTGCGTGATGCAGGGTGGACACTCGATGCCGGTCAGTTAAAAAATGAACAGGGTCAGGGGTTTGAATTTGAGATTTTATTAGTGCAAAAGGATTTCGAACGCGTGGTCGCACCCTTTATTCAGAACCTTGAAAAACTCGGCATGAGTGTCAGTATTCGTATTGTAGATGTGTCGCAATACATCAATCGTCTGCGTGAGACAGACTTTGACATGGTCGTGGGCAGCTTTGGTCAATCAAGTTCGCCTGGCAACGAGCAACGTGAGTATTGGGGTTCTGCAGCGGCAGACCAACCGGGTAGTCGTAACCTAATCGGTATTAAAGATCCGGCGATCGATCAGTTGGTTGAGTTGCTAATCCAAGCACCCAACAGGGAGCAGCTTGTAACCCGCGCGCGCGCACTCGACCGCGTATTGCAATGGAACCATTTCATCGTTCCTCAATTCCATATAGCCTCTCATCGAATCGCTTACTGGGATAAGTTTGGTTTCCCTGAAACTAAACCTACCTATGCGCTTGGTTTGGACACTTGGTGGACTAGTAATTAATGGCTGCGTACGTCGCCCGGCGTCTATTACTGATAATACCGACACTGTTCGGCATCATGTTGCTGAATTTTATGATTGTGCAACTGGCTCCTGGTGGGCCAGTGGAGCAAGCCTTAGCTCAAATGCAAGGCATTGCAGTAGACGCGACGAGTCGTATTGGTTCGGGAGAACGTTCAGACATAAGTGCTGATGCGTCGTCGGGTAACAATACACAATACCGCGGTGCACAGGGAATGGACCCTGCGTTTGTGGCTGAAATAGAAAAGTTATACGGCTTTGATAAGCCGGCACATGAGCGTTTTATTCAGATGGTCAGTGGCTATTTGCGATTCGACTTCGGCCGAAGCTTTTTTAGCGACAAACCGGTTGTCGATCTCATCATTGAAAAGATGCCCGTATCAATATCCTTGGGTCTTTGGACAACCCTTATTACCTACCTGGTATCCATACCCCTTGGTATCCGAAAAGCCGTGCGCGACGGTACACCCTTCGATGTTTGGACATCCTCTTTTATTATCATTGGATATGCGATTCCAAACTTCCTTTTCGCGATACTTCTCATCGTACTTTTTGCCGGCGGTACCTATTTAGAGTGGTTCCCTCTGCGAGGATTAACCTCCTCAAACTGGGACCAGATGGGACCCATAGATAAGGTGATTGACTACTTTTGGCACCTTGCTCTACCGATACTCGCCTCAGTGATTTCAAGCTTTGCGACGTTAACAATGCTTACAAAGAATGCCTTTTTAGATGAGATTCATAAGCAGTATGTATTAACGGCACGCGCGAAGGGTTTACAAATGAAAGATGTGCTGTACGGGCATGTATTTCGTAATGCGATGCTGCTTATCATTGCAGGAATGCCCGCGGCTTTGATTGGTATATTTTTCACAGGCTCAATGTTGATAGAGGTCATTTTTTCCTTAGATGGGTTGGGTTTGCTTGGCTATGAAGCCGTTATTAACCGCGACTACCCCGTCATTTTTGGCACTCTCTATATTTTCACTTTGGTTGGTTTGTTATTGAAATTGGTATCTGACATCACTTATACACTAGTAGACCCTCGAATTGATTTTGAGAGCCGAGATCTATAACGATGGAATTGACCCCTCTTCAGCGAAGACGCTGGATTAACTTCAAATCTAACGCAAGAGCCTGGTGGTCGTTGTGGATTTTTTCGGTCCTTTTTTTTCTTTCACTCTTTGCCGAACTGATAGCTAATGATAAGCCCCTCCTGATCACTACCGCCGAGCGTAATTATTACCCATTATGGAGTGAGTACACTGAACTCGATTTCGGAGGTGATTTCGATGCCCGCGTAGATTACCGGGATCCCTATATCAGTGAGCTTATCGAAGAGGCAGAGGGAAAAACATACTGGGCTCTAGTCCCGTTTAGCTACGACACAATTAATTTTGAATTAGATCAACCTGCCCCTTCACCCCCAAGCAGCGCAAACTGGCTAGGTACAGATGATCAGGGTCGTGATGTGGTGGCCCGGCTAATCTACGGCTTTCGCATTTCGGTACTCTTTGCACTGGTTTTAACCCTAGCAAGCTCGGTAATCGGCATTGTTGCAGGGGCTATGCAAGGCTATTATGGCGGACGATTGGACCTTATAATGCAACGCTTTATTGAGATATGGTCCGGTCTTCCTGTCCTGTTCCTACTCATCATTCTTGCCAGCCTTGTAGAGCCAAACTTCTGGTGGCTTTTAGGTATCATGTTGCTCTTCTCTTGGATGAATCTAGTTGATGTTGTTCGGGCAGAATTTCTGCGTGCACGTAATCTTGAATATGTTCGTGCCGCGAGGGCTCTGGGGCAACCCAATCACATCATTATGTTCCGTCACGTTCTACCAAACGCAATGGTAGCTACGCTTACCTTTATGCCCTTTATATTTAATGGCTCGCTTGTGACGCTCACGGCTCTCGATTTTCTTGGCTTTGGTTTGCCGCCGGGTTCACCCTCCTTAGGTGAGTTAGTGGCTCAAGGGAAAGAGAATCTACATGCACCTTGGCTTGGAATTAGTGCATTTCTATCACTATCGGTGATGCTTACGCTGCTTATATTTATTGGTGAAGGCGTTCGCGATGCCTTTGACCCAAGGAAGTCTTTATGAGCCATCATGAACTACTGAGTGTCAAACATCTGAGTATTCATTTCGCAGGGCAAACTGAACCAACCGTGAAATCGGTGAGTTTCAGCATCGATGCTGGTGAAACTCTGGCACTGGTAGGAGAATCGGGTTCTGGGAAATCTGTTACCGCGCTTGGACTACTAAAACTTTTACCCGAAACAGCCGATTACCCTGCTGGTGAGGTTTATTACCGTGATAAATCGTTATTAGATGCAAGCGAATCACAGCTTAGAAGCTTAAGAGGAAATAAAATAAGCTATATATTTCAAGAACCTATGACCTCGCTTAACCCACTACATAGCATCGAGAAACAGATTGGCGAAACTTTACGATTGCATAGGGGCCTTAGCGGAGCCAAAGCGCGTCTGCGGGCCCTCGAATTGCTAGACCTAGTCGGTATTCCCAATCCGGAGCACAGACTTGCGAGCTACCCACACGAGTTATCGGGCGGACAAAGACAACGCGTAATGATCGCTATGGCGCTTGCCAATGAACCCGAGCTACTGGTGGCTGATGAGCCAACCACCGCTCTTGATGTCACCATTCAAAAACAGATTTTGGACCTATTAAAGACGCTGCAACAGAAACTGGGAATGTCGATACTGCTGATCACCCATGATCTAAATATCGTCAAGCGATATGCCGACCGTGTCTGTGTAATGCACCAGGGTCAGCTAGTCGAACAGAACAGCACAGAGCAGATATTCACAGCCGCTAGTCACCCCTACACACGAGCACTCTTAGATGCTGAACCTAGCGGCCATGCACCACCGATAGCCACAGATAGCCCTCTACTACTAAAAACAGACAGGCTTAAGGTATGGTTTCCATTAACCAAAGGACTGTTCAAACGGGTTTATGATCAAATTAAAGCGGTAGACGGCATTAGCCTCGAGCTACATGAAGGGGAGACACTTGGAGTCGTTGGCGAATCTGGTTCGGGTAAAAGCACCCTTGCCATGGCCATTCTTAGATTAATCCGAAGTGAAGGCGCGATACACTTTGAGCAGCAACGCATAGATAATCGTAAACAGACGGATCTTAGAGCAATACGACGTTCAATGCAGATCGTGTTTCAAGATCCATACGGTAGCCTGAGCCCGAGAATGACGATTGAGGAGATAGTTGCAGAGGGGCTTGAGGTACAGGGCGTAAAAAGCCGTTCTGAGCGTGAAGCCTCTGTTATATCCGCGCTTAAAGATGTCCAACTCGACCCAATAATACGCCACCGCTACCCTCATGAGTTTTCTGGTGGACAACGCCAACGCATCGCTATTGCGCGTGCACTAGTGCTCAGGCCTAAGCTGATTATTTTGGATGAGCCGACATCCGCGCTTGATCGCAGCGTTCAAAAACAGATCGTCGACCTTCTTCGCGACCTACAAAGCCGCTATAAGCTCAGTTACCTCTTTATAAGTCATGATCTCGCAGTTGTTCGTGCACTCAGCCACCGTATTATGGTGATGAAGGACGGCAAATTGATTGAGCATCGTAAGACCGAAAGTCTATTTCTAGACCCACAAACGGACTATACACGTGCACTGATTCAAGCCAGCGGAATGAGTTAAAGAGACAGCTATTCGATTTAACTCCAATACTCTTTTATTGTGCCCTTACCCACTTATTAAATTTTACTATCAACTAACTTGTTAGTATTAATTTAACTACTGCAGCTCAAGTCACTAAGATACGCCCATCAAACATAACCAATTGATGGAGTTTTAAACCATGTCTAGCTACATTAACAGCGAAGTTAAGCCGTTTAACGCAACCGCATTCCACAACGGAGAATTCATTCAGGTTTCTGATGCTGACCTTAAAGGTAAGTGGTCTGTTGTATTCTTCTACCCAGCTGACTTCACATTCGTATGTCCAACTGAGCTGGGCGACCTAGCTGACAACTACGAAGAGTTCAAAGCACGCGGCGTAGAGATCTATGCTGTATCGACTGATACGCACTTTACACACAAAGCATGGCACGACTCTTCAGAAACAATCGGCAAGATCAACTACCCAATGATCGGCGATCCAACTGGCACTATTACTCGCAACTTCAACGTCATGATTGAAGAAGCAGGCCTTGCAGAGCGCGGTACTTTCGTCATTAACCCAGAAGGCCAGATCCAAATCGTTGAGATCTCAGCTGGCGGTGTTGGTCGCGATGCTCAAGAACTGCTGCGTAAAATCAAAGCTGTTCAGTACGTAGCGGCTAACCCAGGCGAAGTATGTCCAGCTAAGTGGAAAGAAGGCGAAGCGACACTAGCACCTTCACTGGATCTTGTCGGCAAAATCTAAATATTACTGATTGCGCCACACAAACGGGGTCGCCAATCGGCGGCCCCTTTTCGCTTAATCCATCTCCTTTCTAAGTTCAGTCAATTGAGGTCTATATGTTAGATGCAAATATTCTGAAACAACTTGACGCCTATCTCGGCTACATCAAACAGCCAATTAAGTTACACCTTGCAGCTGATGACTCTGAGAAAGGGCGTGAACTAAGTGCACTCGCTAACACCCTTGCTGAGCGTTCTGAGCTCGTCTCTCTTGAGAGCTGGAGCAACGATCGTGTGCCTGCATTAGCCATTTCTGCACAGACTGATGCAGAACCTCGCGTCGTGTTTGCAGGGGTACCAATGGGGCATGAGTTTACCTCGCTGATTCTTGCGCTTCTGCAGGCAGGCGGACACCCATCCAAGGCAGCTGAGTCAGTCCAGCAGCAGATAAAAGGGCTTAAAGGCGATCTGAATTTTGAAGTGTACATATCGCTATCATGTCAAAACTGTCCGGACCTAGTACAAGCACTCAACTTGATGGCACGCCTCAACCCTAGTATCCGCACAACAATGATAGACGGTGCGCTTTTCCAAGGCGAAGTTGATTCGCGTCAGGTCATGGCGGTACCGGCGGTATTTTTAAACGGCGAACTCTTTGTACAAGGTCGTACCGAATTAGAAGAGATACTAGCCAAACTTGACACTGAAGGAGCAGAGCGCGCAGCGCAAGCGCTTTCAGAACGTGAGCCCTATGAAGTACTTGTTGTGGGAGGCGGTCCTGCAGGTGCTGCTGCCGCCATTTACGCAGCTCGCAAAGGCATACGAACTGCACTTTTGGCCGAACGCTTTGGCGGACAGGTACAAGAGACTCTGGGTATTGAAAATTTAATATCTGTCCCCTACACGGAGGGGCCAAAACTTGTTGCGGCAATGGAACAGCACGTTAATGAATACGAGGTTGATGTTATTACCAATCAACGAGCCGCAGACCTTGGCATAACCTCAGGCTATAACAGCATCAGCCTAGAGAGTGGTGCACACTTGAAAGCCCGCACTGTTATCTTGGCAACGGGTGCACGTTGGCGTGAGCTGAATGTTCCGGGCGAGCTCGAGTACCGTGGGAAGGGCGTAGCCTACTGCCCACACTGTGACGGTCCACTTTTTAAAGGTAAGCGTGTAGCTGTTATTGGCGGCGGTAACTCGGGGATTGAAGCGGCTATAGATCTTGCAGGTGTTGTTAAAGAGGTCACTGTACTTGAATTTGGTGACACGCTTCGTGCCGACAAGGTCCTTCAAGATAAAGCAGCTTCAATGGGCAATATCCAGATCATTAAGATGGCGCAGACTACTGAAGTAACCGGAGATGGCCAACGGGTTAACGGACTCAATTATACCGACCGAAAGAGTGGCGAATCGAAGAGAATCGAGCTTGAAGGTATCTTTGTCCAAATTGGTCTAATTCCAAACACCGATTGGTTAAAAGAGACAGGCATTGAGCTTACGAAACACGGTGAAATAAAAATCGATGCTAAAGGCGCTACGAATCTCCCGGGGGTTTTTGGTGCGGGTGATGCAACGGATGTCGCGTATAAGCAGATTATTATTTCAATGGGTGCTGGAGCAACCGCTGGACTTAGCGCCTTCGATTACCTAATCCGTACGCCAAAACCAATCGAGTCACAGGCATCAGAAGCCGCTTAAGCTTGACCTTAAGATCACGCTTAGTCAGGCAATAAAAAACCGCGATTAGCTCAGCTGATCGCGGTTTTTTTTACTAACGCAGAATAGCCTAGAGAGAAAAGCCTAGAAGAAAAACCTAGAGAGAAAAAACGATAGCCAAAGTGAGCACTATCTTAGTTTGCTATCTGTATTAGTTGATCTCTATTTCAGCTTGTAGCTTAAGCTGTTCAAAATATGCGTTGAATGCTGTTTCCCCTTGAAGATTCGCAAGCATACGACCGATCTGTTGTTTTTGCTCTGGCTCAAGTACTTCATCGGCTGTACCGACTGCAATAATGCTAAGGATTGCGGCCGTTCCATCCGACAGTGTAATTAAACGGTAATCAGGCGACCCATCAGGTTTAGGCATAGCGAAAGCAGCCTCAACGAGATCAGCAGGTAAGCCTGAATCAGCACCCCGTATAACAGCCTCAGCGTCGATCCAATCAATACCCGTCACATCACCCGATGTTACACGTGAGAGTAACGCCTGAGCATCATCTGACGCCTTGGCTGCAGCCTTTTGAGCTTGAATGAGAGCAACAAGATCGTCACGCACCTCATCGAGCGCACGTTGACGTGCAGGAATCTGCTCGTTTAAATGCAGTACCAGCGTGCGACCCGCATCAAGTTCTACGGGGTCAGAGTTAAGTCGCTCTTTCAAAACATTATCGGCTGTCGCAGCACGCAATACGCGGGCATTCGAGAACACACCTTCACCGCCGTCGAGGGCAAAAGGATCGGATGTTAGTATCTCTAGACCTAACTCTTCTGATGCCGCAACGAGATCGCTGGAAGAAAAGGCAAGATCAGCCAAGCGCTCTAAGGCGACTACGTATTCAGCCTCAGCTTTTCGCTGTGAAATCTCATCGCGCAGCTCAAACTCTACATCGGCAAGGGCAGGAACCTCTGTTTGACGAATAGCATCGAGCTTTATTAGGTGTACACCAAACTCTGTTGTGACAGGCTCGGACAGATCCCCTTGGAGCAGTGAGAACAGAGCATCATCAAATGCACCGTCGAAAAAGCCTTTGGTGAGATAACCAAGCTCACCACCAAGCGATGCTGATCCTATATCCTGAGACTCCAGTTTAGCGACCTGAGCGAAATCAGAGCCGCCTAGAATCTGTGCCCTAAGCTCATTTGCTTTTGCAATAGCCTCGTCAACGCTCTGTTCATCGTTGACTTCAAGCAATATGTGACGAGCTAGGCGCTCCTCTTGACCCTGAAACTCTGCACGTAGTGCATCATAAGCCGAGTTAAGCTCAGCTTCGCTGACTGAGGCCGGGTCCGCAAATTTTTCAATATCAAGAATGACATAATCGACAACAAGCTGTTCTGGGGTCATCAAGCTTGCCGCACGCGAGTCATATTCCGACTGCAAATCCGCGTCGCTCACTTCAATAGACTCGGGATTTGGTGATATCAATGTGTAACGAACATCACGCGCCTGGCGATTAAGTTCAAGCATTCTATCGAGTTCAGACTCAGTGACAAAAGCCGAATCAGAATAGGCGCGACGCTGCTGGTCAATGAGCGTCAACTTGCGAAGCAAATCGCGGTAACTCAGCGGGGTGAATCCGGCACTGCGTAAGGCTGCTTCAAACTGGTTGCGGTCAAAACGACCCTCAACTTGAAAATCTGTAGTTGTAACTATCAGCTGATCTAACATCTCTTCTGAGACAAAAAGACCCTGCTCCTCTGCTGCTGTCTGCTGCAGTGCACGGTCAACAAGACTATCGAGAACGGCTTTACGCAGTAAATTATCATCTAGTAATGCAGGATCAACATCCGCACCCATTTGATTCAGGATTTGACGTCGCTGCAGCTCTACACCGCGAAACAGTTCCTCCTTAGAGATCTCTGCACCATTTACTTTTGCTGGCGGAGGCTCAGCGGTCGCAAGACCAACTAATGAGTCAACACCCCAAAGAGCAAAGACAACTATTATCAAACCCACCAGTATCTTAGCGATGATACCCTGTGAGTTGTCGCGCATAGATTGCAACATAACGGAAACTATCCTTAAAACTAAAAAAAGCGCATCCGTATGAATGCGCTTCTCAGTTGGTGAGCAATCAATATTGATCAGGTGTAAGTACTTACCTAAGCAATTTTGTGCCCACCGAGTGACTTACTTATTTACTGCGTCTTTCAGAGCCTTACCCGGCTTGAATGCTGGCAATGTAGCAGCAGCAATCTTGATGGTTGCACCGGTCTGTGGGTTACGACCGTCGCGAGCAGCGCGTTCTTTGGTAGTAAAAGTACCAAAACCAACCAATGCTACAGATTCACCCTTGGTAAGAGCAGCAGTTACTGCTTCCAGTGTAGCATCTAGAGCGCGACCAGCAGCTGCTTTTGGTAGATCAGCTGACTCGGCGATTGCATCAATTAACTCAGACTTATTCACATTGTTCCCCTTGCGTAACAGATTTTTTTGTTTGTTGATTTTCTTTTCTTAATTTTTCATTGCACTGTATATTTCTAGGACCTTTATACCAACCGGTCGAAACCGGTGTCAACAGCTAAAAGCTAGAAAATACGCGGCTTGTAGTTAATGTCTACTAACCGCTTCACTGGAAGCATCGGATTTAGCCGCCTCTGATGCGATCGCTTTTTTCTCTTCATCGGACAGCGGTTTTGGCTCGCGAGTCAACGCAATACTCAACACCTCATCAATCCACTTAACTGGCCTTATTTCAAGATCTGCTTTGATATTGTCGGGAATTTCCTTCAAATCGCGGCGATTTTCATCCGGTATGATAACCGTTTTAATTCCACCGCGGTGCGCCGCCAAGAGTTTCTCTTTTAAACCACCGATTGGAAGCACCTGACCTCGAAGAGTAATTTCACCCGTCATTGCAACGTCTGAACGCACTGGAATACCTGTAAGCGATGAGACTAAAGCAGTACACATTCCGACCCCTGCACTTGGGCCGTCTTTCGGGGTAGCACCCTCAGGAACGTGGATATGAAGGTCACGTTTTTCGTGAAAATCAGTCGCAATACCCAAGGACTCAGCTCTATTACGAACGACAGTTAGTGCAGCCTGAATCGACTCTTTCATCACATCGCCCAAAGACCCCGTAAGCACCTGACGTCCTTTACCTGGAACAATTGCGGCTTCAATGGTTAGTATATCGCCGCCAACCTGTGTCCAAGCCAGTCCCGTTACCTGCCCTACCTGATCTTGCTCTTCTGCACGACCAAAACTGTGCTTGTGCACGCCTAGATAATCTTCAATATTCTCATTAGTAACGGTTAAAGACTCAGCTTTAACATCACTCAGGGCGATCTCTTTTACCACCTTACGACAGATCTTCGCTAACTCTCGCTCTAATCCACGAACGCCAGCCTCTCGCGTGTAGTAACGTATAATATCAACAATCGCCTCATCAGCTATCTCAAGCTCATTGCTCTTTAGGCCATTCTGCTTTATCTGCTTGGGTACTAAATAACGACGCGCAATATTGAGCTTTTCGTCTTCGGTATAGCCTGGAATACGAATCAACTCCATACGGTCGAGAAGAGGCCCAGGGATGTTCATTGAGTTAGACGTACAGACGAATAAGACTTCGGATAGGTCGTAATCTACTTCTAGGTAGTGATCGTTGAAACTAGAGTTCTGTTCGGGATCAAGCACTTCAAGCAGAGCCGACGCAGGATCTCCACGGTGATCCATTCCCATTTTGTCGATCTCGTCGAGCAAAAACAGTGGGTTTTTAACACCGACCTTGGCTAGTTTTTGAATCAGCTTACCTGGCATAGAGCCTATATAAGTACGACGATGGCCGCGAATCTCAGCTTCATCACGCACCCCGCCCAACGCCATACGAATGTATTCACGGTTTGTCGCACGAGCGATAGAGCGCCCCAGAGACGTTTTACCAACACCTGGAGGACCGACAAGACAGAGAATAGGGCCACGAAGTTTGCGAACACGTTTTTGTACGGCTAAATACTCAACGATTCGTTCTTTGACTTCATCTAAGCCGAAATGATCTTCATCTAAAATTTTAGTCGCTCGTTTCATATCAAGACGTACTTTAGTGCGTTTGGACCATGGAATTTGTAACATCCAATCGATGTAACCACGGACCACAGTCGCCTCAGCACTCATCGGTGACATCATCTTGAGCTTATTGAGTTCAGCTAGGGATTTATCGAGCGCATCTTGCGGCATATCAGCGGCCTCGATGCGTTTTTGCAACTCGTCAAGATCGCTGCCACCAGACTCATCAAGGTCGCCCAACTCTTTCTGAATCGCTTTCATCTGCTCATTCAGATAGTACTCGCGCTGGCTCTTTTCCATCTGTTTTTTAACGCGACCGCGAATACGTTTCTCGACCTCGACAAGGTCAATCTCCGCTTCCATTAGGGACATCAGTTTTTCAAGACGATCTTTGGCACTTAAAAGTTCCAGAAGCTGCTGTTTCTGCTCCAACTTTAATGACATGTGCGCTGCAATTGTATCGGCCAGACGACTCGGGTCTTCAATATTGTTGAGCGAAGTCAAAACCTCATTTGGAATCTTTTTGTTAACTTGAATAAAGCGTTCAAACTGATCGAGTACTGTGCGTTTATAAATCTGTGCTTCAGCTGTATCAATCTTCTCTTCGGTCAGTTGATGCAGGCGTGCGGCATAGTGCTCTTGCTCCTCGAACAGGGTATCGATGTGAGCTCGATACTCACCTTCGACAAGGACTTTAACGGTACCATCAGGGAGTTTTAGCATTTGCAAAATTGTTGCAACTGTCCCTTTTTCAAACAGATCAGACATACGCGGCTCATCTTCAGATGCGCTACGCTGAGCCACAAGCAAGATCTGCTTGTCACGCAACATAGCTTCTTCTAAAGCCTGAATCGATTTCTGACGGCCCACAAAGAGTGGGATAACCATATGTGGGTAAACTACGACATCGCGCAGCGGTAAGACGGGTAATTCCAGCGTAGATGTGCTGCTTGCGTTCTGATCCATATCCTGTGCCTCTCATAGCGGCGCGATGGTGCACGCGCGAAACATTAATTAAGTTAACTATTGGGTCTGAAGATAAAAAAGCAAGGGGGAGACAAAAAGACTCCCCATTTTTGTTTACATGGGGCAACTAAAACCTGCTCCCATTTGCCGCTTTGTCATCGCGCCTTAACACGCGCGAGTAAGGCATCACTGGTGAGACTCAGTGATACGAATTGATGAGCTACAGCCAAGGCTATTTAAAGTAAGCGTTCTCTCGCTGACTGTGGTCAGTAACGTCTCTTACGCCAGCGAGTCCTGGAATTTTCTCGACCAGCGTTCGCTCAACGCCATCTTTGAGCGTCAGATCTACGGCACTGCAACCTTGGCAACCACCGCCAAACTTTAACACCGCAATCAATCCTTCATCCTCTTCTGATAGTTCTACCAACTTCACCTCACCACCGTGTGATGCTAGGCCGGGGTTAATATCAGAGTACAACAGGTAGTTAATCTGTTCATCAATGGGACTATCAGCTGATACTTTGGGAACCTTTGCATTGGGCGCCTTAATTGTGAGCTGACCACCCATTCGATCTTGGGCGTAATCGATAAAGGCTTCATCGAGATAAGGGATAGAGGTACGTTCTATATAGAAACGTAACTTCTCCATCTCCATGATCTCGTCTTCGGTATTGACCTCATCGGGTCTACAATAGGCAAGACAGGTTTCGGCGTAGCTGGTGCCTGGCTGGGTAACAAATAAGCGCACCGCTATACCCTCAACATTTTGCTTTTCCAGCAACTCTGCAAGGTAGATCTCTGCACTCGGGGTTACATTAATATTAAGCATGGATCTCAGACTCCGCTACAATTTCAATTACTGAACATTATTGAAAGCATACAACCTAATAATATCTGAGTAAATTGATCGGTTATTATTTATGATGCTTTCTTAATCTGACGAGTGAACCTTTTGATAAAACGTCACAATAGTCGCTTTTTATTATTCATATTGTTTCAGACACCGAACATTTGCAGAAAATTTGGAAATCACCAACAATGCCTGAACACTCTCTCTTTACATCTTTTTTCTTAATTTTTAGTGGTGCAGCCGTGCTCGCCTCTTTCGCACTCTATACCCGGCAACCCTTGCTTGTTGCGTACATAGTGCTTGGCGCCTTACTAGGTCCTACAGGATTTGCTGCGGTTAATGACACCAGTCTTCTATCGGATATTGCCCACATCGGCATCATCTTCTTGCTCTTCCTTTTAGGCCTTGATATGCAACCATCGCACCTATTACACATGCTTAAGAAGGCTACCTTGGTTGCACTGATAAGCTCTATGCTGTTCTTAGCGCTTGGATACGTTATTACACTCGCTTTTGGATTTACCCATATAGAAGCTCTAGTAGTCGGTTCGGCCATGATGTTCTCGAGTACCATCATAGGCATTAAGCTTTTGCCTACAACGGTCCTTCACCATAAGCACACGGGTGAACTGGTTGTTGGCTTACTGTTACTGCAAGATGTTATCGCGATTCTTGTTTTATTGTTGCTCAACTCAGGCGGCGGCGAGAGCCCGGGGTTAGGTTTCTTAAAATCAATGCTCGCACTGCCTACACTTGTGGTAGCCGCTTGGGCAGCGGTTAGATACATCATTTTGCCGCTGCTTACTCGCTTTGACCGCTTTCATGAGTACATTTTCCTAGTGGCAATTGGGTGGTGCTTAGGTATGGCTGAAGCGGCTGAATTTGCTGGACTCTCGGCAGAAATGGGTGCCTTTATTGGCGGGGTAACACTAGCCACAAGCCCAATATCACAATATATAGCCACAAGTCTTAAGCCGCTTAGAGACTTCTTTCTAATTCTATTTTTCTTCTCGGTAGGCGCCAGCTTTAACCTGGGTTTATTGGGTGAGATTTTGATTCCTGCGGTGGTGATGACACTGGCGATTCTGGTCTTCAAGCCTCTTGTATTCAGAGGCTTGCTGGCCCGTATTAGCGAAAATAGTGATACAGGCTGGGAGATAGGATTCAGACTTGGACAGATAAGCGAGTTCTCGCTACTCATCGCATACCTCGCCTTTGCCTCGCAACTGATAGGCACACAGGCATCACATCTCATTCAGGCAACAGCGATACTGAGCTTCCTCTTATCGACGTATATTGTAATCTTCCGCTATCCAACGCCTATCGCTATAAAAGACTCATTAAGACGTGATTAGCTTTAGGAGAGTCAATAACTCACTCTTAGTTACATAGGGAGCCACGCAAAACACTACGGGTAAAGCCTGAGAGTTTTCGTTGCTCCCTGTAAATTCAGTGGATAATTTTTCGATCTGCTAAAATTTTCTGTACTATTTATGTTCTATTAGCGCTTGTAAGTTCCTGTGATCGATTGATGAGAAATACAACCAGACTCAGAGCCAATTAAAGACTCAGTAAATGACTTTTATCTATTTTTGTAAATTTTTGGAACATCAACCTAAATGAAGAATCGTCCCATTCGCTTTGGCGGACCTCGAAAGCAGACAAAGCCTACCCCTATCAATCAACCGATAGAGATTGTAACGCTCTCTTTAGATGGACGGGGCATAGGGCGACATCAGGGTAAAACAATTTT
>Ga0209136_1001400_pt1 | contig 15955 bp, 18 predicted proteins | sample SaaInl0LU_22_DNA_FD_184640 | JGI IMG/M metagenome (GOLD analysis project Ga0209136, IMG submission 184640) | Marine microbial communities from expanding oxygen minimum zones in the Saanich Inlet - ESP_90LU_22_DNA (SPAdes) (version 2) | ecosystem: Environmental > Aquatic > Marine > Intertidal... | reverse complement strand
GACGGGTGACTCTATTCTTAAAATCACCGATACCCCACCCAAAAAAATAACTCAAGAGCCTGACATAGAAACAGGTGAGATAGAGTATACGGACGAAGAAGTCGTAGAAGAAGAATAATTAAACACACGAGTTGCGATGAATGCAACCAGAATAAATAAAGTTAAATTAAAGAAACCAAAACATAATAAGTAAGGAACGATCTTCCTTCTGATAGGATCAATAATTCTAGATTGAAGTGCATCGTTTTCAAAAATAATATCTATAGCCTGATTAGTGAGATCATCATTCTTCGCCATGGACGCATTTGTTAAAATACATCGACAAAAAAAGGTTCAAAATGTCACGCTCCATCACAAAGAAATAGACCGACTCAAACAGCTCATATCACGGGGTAAAAACGTGATGCTATGTGGTGCTCATGGCTTTGGTAAAACGTTCATATTGAATGAAGTTTTAGATGAATCAAACAGCATAGAAATGCCATATAATTATAAAGCATCTGATGAACTCAGGGGTTCAAATATGTGCATTTTTTTAGAAGATTACAGACATGACGTCATGGCACAACGGCAACTCATAGATTATGTATCGGATGGCGGTCGTGTATCGAATGGTTGTTTTGTCGTGACATCTAAAAATGTATTTCTCTTACCGAATTTTGAACTCATCATAGTACCCAAAAGAACGCCCACCGAAATAGCGTCATTGAAACCAAACGAGCCCAATGCATATTCGGCGGCCGTAAAGTGTAAAGGGAACATATATAACTTTTTTGATTATATTAATTTTTCGGACGAGAAAGATATATTCACAGAACCAAAAGATATCGCTATAACACTTCTATGTAAAGAAGAATCACGTGACGATATAAAGACATTACACGAACATGGTCATGTGTGGGGTATGATTCACGAAAATTACGTAGACTCCGAAGGTGTAAACACCGCACGCATATCACACGCACTTTCCGATGCAGATCTATACGATTCGAGTATATATAACGGTGAATGGGATTCGATGTGGTATTTCATAAACTCTGTGTATAACACACCAAAGGAATATCTAGGTGAACCTCTTAATGAAAAAACAATAAGACCGGGTAGCTTTTGGACAAAGTATGGTAATTATAAAATGAGGTATCAAAAATACAACAATATACGGCTCAGAACTAGAATGTCGCATCAAGAACTTGGACTTCTACGAGATTACGCGAGAATAGGTGATATAGAAAATTACCTAAGTTGTGATCTTACCGCTCAAGATTTTGACGTCATAAATCACTTGTGTGTGGGTAACAAACTCAAACCGAGGGAGGTATCTCAAATTAAAAAGAAAATAAAAGAACTTAAAAGTTAAAACCTTTACATAAAAGAATAATAATGGACGTCAAAGCCATCTTTCATAAAGTGAAACCACTGTTCGAAAAGTACAAGAATGATGAACATATTGAATTTGAAATTAGAGTTGGTAAATTCAACGCTGGTGCATTCGATACAGACGTCGGTGCACAAGGATTTAACACTATTCTTGATGGTCTTAGAAAATATGATGGCTGGGAACGGGTTGTGAACACGACAGAAGAAGTTTTTTATCGAGAAAGTGATAATCTTCGTATCTCTATCGATGAGAATACATCCGAAGAAAAGATTGTTAAAAAGACTCGTGTACACAACGAAGATTTTAAGAAATTGGGTAACGCCCCGTATGATATCCGTTTCGGTATTTCTGTAGAAACACCCGTAGATGATTATGAAGGTGAAATGGACAAACGCAAGACGAAGCGCCGTCTTTCCTTCATTCGGAAAAACTTATCTATCGATGTCACGGCTGTCACCGGCGATGTAGAAGACATGGACACAGAAGACCCAAATGTCTATCAAATTGAGATGGAAATCATAGACCCGAAACTTGTGAAGGATGATAATGAACTATTTAACATTCTTCATAAGGTGAAGGACTTATTTAATATATTGGATAGTAGTAACTAATGATCCGAATACTTGTAATACTGATCGTTTTGTATTTCGTTTTCTTTGCCGATTATAGTAATGAAAATGTGGGTTCTATGGGTTATAAATCCAAAAACTTCCACATGTCACACGGGATGTCTCGACAAACTCTCGAAAAAATGCGCGCGGATGGTCTTTCCGAAGAAAGTCTTAAAGAATTCATTATGATGGAAGACAGATTACTTGAAATAGAACGAAAGTCAGTGTGTTCCCAGACTGCACGTTCGTTTGAATCTATCGGTGTATCTGACCAAATCAAAAAGCGGTTCCCCGGGTACGATTTTTCGTATCACACCAAACATATTAAGCAAGCTTCTGAACCAGAAAAGCTTATAAATAAAAGTATCACTTGTTCTTAGCCAAATTAGCCCGCGTCTTTTTGTACTTTTCAATAAATTTCTTAATTTGAGATTTTGTTGGATTTTCTGTTAATATGTAATTCACGACAACATTTCCGTGTTTTCCATATTCATTCTTTATAAGTTTCTTCTTATATTCCACCGCCCGTGTTTGTTTCCATTCGGATACCAAATTTCTTTTTATATCGTTCGCCGGCATTTTTCGAAGGACACCCATTTTATTTGTGATATTCTTTTCCTTTGACGCATTATTGAGTAAATTTGACATTTCACGTACATCCTTGTTTATGTTCATTATTTTACCATATTTTTTAATCCATCTAGGACCATAGAGCTTTATTATATCGTTCTTTATACCAGAGTTGTTTAATTTTCGCTTTTTCTCGATTGCGCCTATTTTAGCTTCTCTTTTAATTTCGGCATTAAGCGCTTTATTCGCGCGGATGGCCTCACTGGCGTTTCTTTTGTCTTTAGTGTTTTTCAATTTAAGTTTTTCACATAAAATCTTTATTGTATCTGTATTGTTTACTTCTATACCTTTAGACATGGCCATGGCTACAAGTTGTTCCTTTTTGTAGCTAATACACGGTTTATCCTCCACCTTAAAACTCTCGTTACCTAGAGAAAACTGTTTAATCATTCCACACAGCTTATCTTTTTTGTTTTTGTCTTTGGCATTAACAACACCGAGCTTCTTCGCCATTTCTATGAGTGTCGATTTAGTTAAATCTTCACATTTCTTCTTTCCTATCATGAGTTTTCCATTTTTACCATATGTTATTTCTTTCGTGTTCTTCGGTGATTTTCTCGTTGACTTCTTTTTGGGTATTTTATAGCAACACTCGTCACCTTGTGGATTCTTTTTAGCTTCAAAACCAGCCTTACACGGTGGTCGCCGCGCTTTAGGGCACGAAGATGCATTCATCTTCTTCTTGGGGTGAACGACTCGATTAGGTACATTCACGGAAATATTTATTTCACCTTTAGTGTTGAGCATCTCAAACAAATCGCGAGCTTTTCTATAGGCATCATTTAAGTCTTTTGGGTTTTTAGCACCAGACACTTGAACCGCACCACTCTTTGCTATGATATATTTATGTTCTTTGTATGTAACATACATCATAGGTGAAAGCTCTGGGTCATAAGTAGAAAGAAATCCGTATCCACGCGACCGTGCATGAAGTCTATTCATATCACGGACGATACCGTTAATTCTAAATTGACCACTCAAGTTGTTGTATTCAAACGGGTTGTAGAAAAATGATGGTCTTCTCGTGTAACTCTTAACCATGAATCGCCGTATGAGTTCGGGTTGATTTTCTATTTCGTCACCCTTTCCTATGAAGCCACCCGAGAATCGAATCTTTCCATTTTTATAAAAATTCACAGTCCCACCATTTGTTTCGGTTCCATTTGTAATAGAAAACTTAATCTGGACGGTAAAAAAATTAAGATTTATATCCCCCTTCTTACCATACTCTCTCGTGTGTGAGAATCCAGTTTTGAATCTACCATAGACACCTACTATGTCTTTTGTGGTTATATAAAGACCCTGGCCGATGGACGTTTTATCGAGGGGTTTATTCTTAAGAATATATTTCAAATCAACGCGCGATTCGGCATCAAACTCCTTGTTCACGGTCGCATTGAACATTCCTGGGTTAAGACCGCTTAAAACGAGGCGCGTAGGCGAGCGGGGTGGTGTGTTACTATTTGATAAAAATTGCGCAAACTCACCCATATTTTGATTATTTATCATCGAGTTCTGTAACCTCTTGGGGAAATTGGTAGAACTCGATCTCTGTATATTCACACCTGAATTATTAATGAAATTCCGGAGAGAATCGGGTCTATTCATATCTAATATATGTTCATATTTTTATTACACATCAGATTCGTTGGACATGAGCATATCACTCACTATATCTAAACCAAATATGAATGGTTGCATACTAAACGGCACACCATTATACATCGCTGTGTGCTGACGCACTTCTATGTCACGCTGACTGAAAGGTCCGGCGTAGAAATCTTGGTTGAAACGCGGCTTGCCGAGGTTATTTGCCGTACAGTGTTCGTTAAACTTTTCCACGAAAATCTTCTGTGGACAGCACAGCTCGGGGTTGTATTTGATATACGGGGACTGTAGGAAGTTCTCGAGAGTACTGGATACGGTTGCCACCTGTCTCTGTACATCCTTGAAATATTGGGGAACAATGTTCCAAATATCTTTGTTTGCGTACTTTTGTGCATATTCAAGGTATGCACGAATACACTTCTGTAAAATCACTGGAATTTCGCTCTCGAGCTTCTTTTCGAGTGTCGGGTCTGCATCCTTCACTTGTTTACCAAAGTTCCAAGTCAAAATACGACGAAGAACACTCCCCGAATTATCCTTCCAACTCGGAACTTCATTACCACCGAGAATACCTGGTACCTTCCACGTCATAGTTTTCGCTTTTTCGTGTTTAATCGCACAAGATACTTGTTCGCCAGATACGATAGACTGGAATTCCGCTTGTTCGAGTGAAATATCACCTTTAATTTCAGGAGAAATGAAAACAAATGCATCGTAGATAGAAGACAAACCAAATTTCTTTTCCACGTTGTTCGAAAGTGTCCGGACGTCATCTACGTCATAAAAGTGTGCAAATGCTTTGGTGATGAGAGTAGACTTACCGGAACGCGCGATGCCCTTCAAGAATGGAATGACTTGCCAGCCGTCCATGTCACCCACGTCAAAGCACAAACGCCCGCCCATGATGTACATCCACTTTGATACTTCCCCATCAAACTTTTGGTAATCTAGAATAGATTGAAAGTACGGCGTGGGTATGTCTTCCCATCTCTCAATGTGACTGTAATCTTCTAATTCGGTATCAAAATACTTGCAACTTACGATGGCTTGATCTAAGTTTTTAAATTCCCTCGAATCATACGTATAGAAATCAGTTTGATACAACCCCGTGGTTGCAGACCAACTCTTACCGACAAAGATACCGTTTTTGAATGACCACACATGTCTATTCCGTTTAATTTCAGGAAATTGCATGTCGTTGCAGTTTGATAAGTGTCGAATTACATCTGAATACGCAGAGCCTCTACACGATAGATTTTTCCATAGTTCAAATTCAGTTTCTTTCTGTGCGACACTGTATACATAGTCTTGAATTCTCTGCTCTTGCTTCCATGCACGCGTGTCATGACCATCATCTGTTCGGATCTGTCTGCAACAGTGACCTTTATAGCGTTTGATGTTATTCTCATAGAGCTTTTTTAGAACAGTAAGAATAGCCTGTTGATACGGACTCAATTCTTCCATAGAAGATGGGAGTGTAGAACACCTAAAAATAGATGGGTCTGTTTCTGGGTTAATAGGAATGTACGTTGGGTTGTTAATGCGTTCATAAATGCGAGTATGTCTAAACACAATCTGCCAAGCATCATCTACCTGATCTATCAACCGATTGATGCGCATCGAGATCTTCATATCATCACCATCATCGAGGTCTAGAATCTTGAGTGCATCGGCACGATGATACAACTGTCCTAATTGAAGATTCATTCGTTGATGTTTCGCTGATATACTTTCTATATCAATATTTACCATAGGTAATCCGGACTCCGGGTTCAATTGATTGGGCGTAAAAAAATTTTTAAAACCCAGTTGAAAGGAAACCGCTTCATCCTCGCGACGGAGAATGTCCCACATGTCTTCCAATTGGGTCAAAAAGTTCATGAGCTGTTCTGGATTAAGACCCTGAATCATATTAGACCACGTAATCTGATTCGTCTCTTCTGGGTCGGCATCCTGGTTTATGAAATGTGTCTCCAACATCACAAAGCTCCTTATCTTACCTTTGAGTTAATTTTCTAAGTAGATTTTTGCATCTGAGATAGAATTTTTACCATAATTCTATTTTGCATCTCGAGTTGTTTAGAGATGTTCACCAGGGCAGTACACACAGTATCACCTTCCTCCGAGGCAAAAAGGGAGCCTGCGATGTTCGCGATTTTCATGATGGCGTCGTCTTCCAAAAAATCAGCGAGCTCATCTTCATCTTCATACATTTCCATGGGTTGACTTCCATCCTCATCGATCACGACACCGACATCCGATTCGGTTTCATACTCAGATTCGGATTCGGATTCAACGACGTCGAGTGGCTTTGTCTGTTCAGGCTGACTCATGATATACATTATACCAGGAAAAATCAAACTGAGTTTTTTCGCGAAATTATTTTCTCGGTATATAGTACAAAAACTCTCAAAATGGCCGGTGGTCTCATGCAACTCGTCGCCTACGGTGCCCAAGACGTCTACTTGACGGGCAACCCAAAAGTCACTTTCTTCCAAGCCGTGTACAAGCGTCACACGAACTTCGCGATGGAAAACATCGAACAAACTGTCAATGGTACCCCAGGTGCCAACGGTCGTGTTTCCGTCACCATTGCTCGCAACGGTGATCTCGTCGCGGACATGTACATCGAATCCGTCGCGGGTGCCACCGCGGCTACCGATGATGCCTGGTTGGCCGAGCGCATGGTCAAGGATGTTGAATTGTCCATCGGTGGTCAGCGCATCGACAAGCACTACCAAAAGTGGTGGCGTTTGTACTCGGAGTTGTACCTTGACGAAGCCAAGAAGTCCAACTACGGTAAGATGACCACCGCGGTCGAAGCCGGTAAGAAGATCTTCTTGCCACTCATCTTCTTCTTCAACCGCAACCCAGGTTTGGCGCTTCCATTGATTGCCCTCCAATACCACGAAGTCCGACTTGACTTCGACTTGAGCGGTGAATTCTCCAACGTTACCAACGGTAGCTTCAAGGTGTGGGCCAACTACGTGTACTTGGACACCGAAGAGCGCCGCCGATTCGCGCAAAAGGGTCACGAATACCTTATCGAGCAAGTGCAACACACTGGCACCGACTCCGTCACCGCCGGTACCGAAGTGCAAAAGCGCCTCTCGTACAACCACCCAGTCAAGGAACTCGTCTTCTGCTTGGATGACGGTACCGACACCTGGAACACCTCCAACGCGGCGCCAACTGTCACCGCGAACGTCCTTCGCCACGCCAACGGCGCGAACTGCTTCGTGTCTACCTCCTTCGCGGGTGCGCCAATGCTTGGTGTCGCCGATTCCAACTTCTCCGAAGATGGTGATGGTACCCTCGACACCTTCAAGCTTGTCCTCAACGGCCAAGACCGATTCAAGGAACAATCGGGCAAGTACTTCAACACTGTCCAACCATTCGTTCACCACTCCGGCTCCCCAGCGCCAGGTGTGTACGCGTACTCCTTCGCCCTCAAGCCAGAAGAGCACCAACCAACCGGTACGTGCAACTTCTCTCGTATTGACAACGCCCAAGTGGCCATCAAGGCTCGCGCGGATACCGAAAAGACGACCCTCCGCATGTTCGCGACCAACTACAACGTGCTCCGCATCCAATCCGGTATGGGTGGCCTTGCGTTCTCCAACTAAATTGGTTTATTAGAATTGAATTTTGTAATAAGATATAAAATTTAAAAACGTTTACATCATTTTTAAATTTTATTGTTTATATAATATATAAATGGCTGAATCAGAACCAGAACTTCCAGTCGAACCAATCGAAGTAAGTACAGATCAAGCAATAACAGCGACAGATAGTGGGAAGACTTCTAATATGGGTGTTATAGTATTGTCGGTTGCACTGGTTGTAGTGTGTATGGCCATCATATATTTCGTGTTTATCGACAAGAAAATGGGTAAATCGTCGACCCGTATGAATAACAATTCGATGATGCCAATTCTTAATAACGCCCCACAAGCTTTGAATTCTATCAATATGTCTTCAAACGGTGGTTATGGATACAAGGCTAATGCCTTTTAAAGTTAATACACTATACATGTGTAAGTATGATAGAAATATACACAGACGGGAGCTGTTTACACAATCCGGGGCCGGGTGGATGGGCGGCTAAGTGTTATGACCCAGAGTTTACACTCGAGGGTGGAATTCACTCGAGTACGAATAATATCATGGAAATGACTGCTGTTATTCGTGCTCTCGAAAAATGTATTGAAATAAACGAAAATGACGTTATTATATACACGGATAGCAAGTATGTAAAAATGGGTCTTACCGAGTGGTATAAAAAATGGGTCTCAAATGGATGGAAGACAAGTACTGGTGGAGATGTTGCAAATAAATCGTTATGGATACGTTTATTAGAACTGATAAACCGGAACAATTCCGTGACCGTCGAATGGGTCAAGGCACATTCCACAAACGAAAAAAATAACGAGGTCGATCGAATCGCACGACGTCAGGCACTTAATTTCTCCGCGTTAAATAATGAGTACTCATTGGTGTGAGCGCGAAGAAAGACTCCTCAGGCGTTGGGCAGAGAGAGCCGCGGGTTACAGATGGTTGCATAATCACGCGAGAATGCACTATAAATGGCTCACGGACGCACTCATGTACCCTTGTATCATAATATCATCAATCACCGGTGTCGGTGGTTTTGCCGTACTCAACCCAAGTGATGATAATGTATCTCCGGAAATGAAGAGAAACATTATCATTTTCCAATATACGTTTGCATTTTTAAATGTAATCGCAGGCATTTTAACATCGGTGTCTAAGTTCAGTAACAGCTCGAGCATGATGGAAGCTCATTCTAGTATGTGTATTCAGTATTCGAAATTTTATAGAAACATAGATATGGAACTTTCTTTAGACCCAGAACATAGAACTGATGCCATAGAGTATGTAGAAAAACAACGGATTGAATACGACCGTCTATTAGATGAAGCACCGGATATACCATATAAAACGATACGCGAATTCAATAAAACATTTCCAGACAAGGAAAACAAACCCGATGTATGTAATGGATTAAGTGTTATAGATTCATCTGTGTATGCTTCAGATACACGGATAAGAGATGCAGTGACTAGATGGTTATTAAGGACTAAACGAAAACGCACAGAACTCACACATGCAGACTCCGTATAAGTTTTCTCATTATAATATATGTTTCGTGAACTCACGAGTAATAGATTACCGAGAAACATACAAGATAAGATATTAAATATGGTAAATAAAAATAGAAAGGAACGCCGAGAATTTTATAAAGAATTTGATAACATGCTCAAAAAGGCTGAAAATAGAAAGAATTTAATGAGAGAAGGATTTATGATGTATTCTATGATAAATTCGCATAGGAATGGAGCAAAAAATGGTAATAAATTGTCAATGAATATGCTTAACAGGCATTTTAGAAGTAGAAAAAAAGTTGCCGATTTCTTTTTTAATAACACATCCAACCTCACTAAAAACGACAAGAGGTATATCATAAACAAGATGTTATTTGATAAGTCTTATCAGGTATTTTCGAACGATCTTAAAAACATAAAGAACAGAAACAACCTAAGTCAATACAAGAATAGATTCGTTAAACGATAAAATGGAACTTCAACGTGCTATCATCAAGGGAGACCTCAATGGTCTTAGAAAGCTCGAACACCAAATCCTCGAACATGTAAATCACGTATACGAAGATACTGGAAATGGAAATGATGATTATGAAAACTTTAGTATTTATTGGATCACCGGCCAAAAAGACAAAAACCTTGCACTTGAGATGTTAATGGTGTTTCTTAATACTTGCCAAACTGCGTTAGGTGATTATTTCCAAGAATACATGGACGTCATGGTTTACCCCGGGTTGGTCGGGGCGGTGTGTGCCGAAAATCAGGCAATTATAGATATATTGAAAACATTCGCAGATGAACATACATACATGGACATTGTTACTACTTACAACTAGTTTAAAGACTAAGCGCGCATAATGTATATGTAAAACAAGCTCTTATAACTCAGTTGGTTAGAGTGTGGTGCTTATACGATAGTATATTTGAGTGAGTTCATTCTCACAAAGGCACGCCAAAGTCGCGGGATCGAGACCCGCTAAGAGCATTTTTACATGTGAATCACACATGTAAAAATGTTCTCTGTATAATATAAATGACATTTCTTCAAAACACGAGTATACTTTTGCCACTCGTGATAGTCACACTCTATAGTGGGGTTAAGGTTTCCCAGACCAATTTTTACCCAGGAATCGATAATTTACTCAACCAAAACACACTGTATGGCATCATTATAATGATGCACGCCATGTTTGGTATTTCACCAGTGAGTGAACTTCCAGAGCGCACCAAAGCAGTGGCTTCGAGTGTTTGGTTCAAACTTATCTCTCTTCTTATCATTTCATTCTCCGCGACTCGAGATTTTGAAGACGCTGTTCTTGTGTTAATAACATTCCTCGGTATAGTCCAACTACTGCGCACAAAAGAAGAACGTAAAAAGTATCCATACATTATAGCGTAGATGTTTCGTGCATCACATCAACCAAATGATATTTACAAGTATAGACGTATTAAAATTCGTACCACTATACTTGAAACTATCTATAAAAGACCATGTATAAATATGAAATCTGAAAGGCACGACAATGATCGTTTGCGTTTCAGATTTAGGGAAGCTATTCGAGAAGCAGAAGAAATTTGTGCCGATAACAAGGGGTGTCGCGAGTGTTATAATGCATGGTACGAAGTTGATGAACTCGAGGATTCTCTCATGCGTCTTGGCGAAGAAGTTATCCAAGAGAATAATATGAGGTATGGATCAATCATAAGACGAAATTTTAAATTAAGATGGAATGTACAAAACGTAGAAGACCATCACGTTATCCCGCGCCAATTTAAAAATCATCCGGTCGTCAAATACCTTAGGTACGACGTGAATGATAGTAAAAATATCATCATGATGCCGAGATATCTTTTACCCGGTCTCAGAGAAAATAGACTCACGCATCGCGGGGGACACAAAAAATACAATGATTACGTGGGAAATGTACTCAATTCACTTGATACATTAGATGAACCAGAAAAAGATTTCAAATTATTTACCGAATTTTTAAAAACGGCGTGTCGCTTTAGACCCCAGGACATCCCTTGGAAGTGATACTTCGTGTACGAGGATGAGTCGTTTCCACCATGGTCATATATTCGTCAATCGTAAAATCAGCTGGTTCAGATTCTTCATCCATGCGTATTAACAATATTCTCCCGTCTATATCCATATTTGAAAATGGCCTAGGTAACATGTTTTCGTTTTTATTTAGATTAAATAGGGATTCTTTACATTTTAATATTACTACAAATTCCTCCTCCCATTGCCCGACAAAAGTTGCTTTACCTCTGAGTATTTTGTAAATTTCATTTTTCTCGGGCGATAGATCTACGTTTATCTCGTGTACATCGTTTAGCTTTTCATTTATAAGTACAGCTCTTACCATCTTATGATCACGCGACAAAAAAATTAATACCCTTTTTCCAAGAGTTCCGTTTGTGCATCCGGGAATCTCTTTGAAAAATAATCCTTCCTTTTCCAGTCACTGTGACCTATCAGACTTTTATGTGAACGATCTACGAGCATACAATGTCTTAAATCTTTGTAATAAATTCGAGCGCCGTCAAATACTAAGTCTTCGTGTTTCATATCAATGTGATTATCCATCACATCAAAGTTGTGTATATATTTATGCATATTGTCTATATGTATCAAATAGCACTTTGTGCTGGAAATCCAGCGAACGAGCTGAAGACCACTTTTTGATGTATCTGATGCGGGATATCTCGATAAACAATGAAAGAAACAGAGTTCGAAATCATCCCCTAATTCATCTATGACTTCTTGAATTTCATCAAAAAGCTTTGGGTGTGTAATGACAACATTATCTTCAAACACGAGTGCATATTTGTGACGCCCTTTAAAGCATTTATCGTATATGTTCATGTGACCCATATAACATCCTATTGCGCCTAGGTTAAAGTACGTAATGTTTGGTCTGACCGCGGATTCGTCGTAGTACAACTTAAGAGCCTCCCTGTAATATTTAGGATCTACGCGGTCTGAATAAAGCTTCGCCTTTTCTGGAGTTCTCGTGTCCGGTCCGACAACTACTTCGAGTGGAATCGTGTGGTCATACGTGTTCATAAAACGAGTTGCTCTTACTCCATTTGGATCAGTCGTAAGCATGTAACACTTATAATCAACGTGGGGCCTGTATATTATGGATTTTAAAATTATGAGTGTAGCGATTAAAATTATTACAAATAACATGCTTAAAATATACGTATAAAATTATATGCGAAGTGCTGCGATAAAGTTCATGGGTGTCTTTCTTTGTTTCCAAAAGTAATATTCACACAAAGCGGTATACACAGAAACACATGGAATATCAGACGTTGCACAGTGAATACAGAACGTTTTTGCATACAGGGCTGTTTTTTCTAAGACATCATACATATCTCCATCTTTGTACATATCACATTCAACCTCACTCATTTCCAGACAATTTTTAATAGCTGGACATACTCGAGTGGCTTCTATGTAAATCATGGCATACATGAAACGTATGGTTTGTATAGCCACGAGATTATCAACAAACTTGTTGAATACCTGTTGTGTATCGGAAAGTTTCATGTCTCTACTCATAGAGCGAGCGTTTGCAGCGGATTGTAAAATGGGTGCACAAACACCCGTTTCGATTGCTCTCGTGGCGCACCACGTAGTTCTCATATTTTCATTTGCAATATCATCAGTTTCTGGGGCTGAATACATGCGATTGATAGCATTCTTTAAAATTGGACCATTCACATCTGTCTTCCGAGTTTCATGCAGTAAATCATTTATGAGTGTGTCTTGATTTGTGTATCCATATACATCTGCGTATACTTGATAGAGGCTACATTCCATAGCTTCGTGGACGGTTTTGATTAAGTGTGCTGTACCAGGTTCTCCGTCGAGGTGCACGAGTCTTTTTGCAAATGTCCGAAAAAAGATTTCTTGTGCGTCTATAACCTTTCTCGAACCATCGAGCATGAGTAATTTATTAGACATACCCCCAGTCATGTAATGGATACCCTTATCTTTGCAATTTTCATAATAAATTGCATTTTCATCAAACTTCTGTAAATTTAAATTTACAATTGTGTCTTCTTTGTCACACCACTCGATGAGTTGGTCCATTGTATTTTCATATCCATAATCATCTGGATTTATGAATGTAGCGATAGTTCTTGGACCACTCATATTTAATGTTAAATCGGCGACAGTTGGTTGCATTTTAACATTTTTAAATGGCGTAAGATTTGTTTTGTATTTATCGTACACCGAAATATTCTTAAATTGTTGCATGTCCCGAATAACCTTAAGGCTATTCGGGTTGACACCCACTATACCATAAGAAGACATACTGTATTGTAATGGTGTATATCTTTTATACTACTTTTTCCAACCATACATCGACATGTCTGAATGCTCACACCACGGGTATACTTCTTCGTAACCCATGAAATTATGAGCGGTCATACCAATGTCTTTGCATTGTAAACATATATCAGTATTATCGTCTATGATTGTACCGATAGAGAGCGCCCTACATATATCAACTTTTGGTATTTCAAATTCTGTATAACTATTCGTCAATATGATATCATCGAATACACCTTCGAAATGATACCGTAGCCAATTTTCAGTCCTTTTTCGAGCAATTTCCTGTCTTCCAGTCACCGCATATATTTTGTCAAATTTTCCTCGCAAACGAACCATGCCTATCTGAGAACCGGGTATAGGAGAAATTTTACAGAAATCATCCGAATTGTAAAAGTCGCGAACCATTTGAGCCGATTCTTCTTCTGTTATGTTAAACATATCCTTGTATACATATGAATACTTTTGGTTTGGACGTGGCATTTTTAATCCTCGCCATCGAGCCATGGGACGAACGAATGGCATAAGAACTTCATCTATATCTATGGCAATCTTCTTCATTTATCATAACATCATTCGTAATCTCTAAATGCTATTCCTACTGGAAACCGTGGAACGCCTAGTTCTGTTAAATTTTGATATTTTACCGTGAGCATCTTACCAATGTATTTTGATGAATTGGTAAACATTTCGCGGCGCTTTTCTTGTGTACCTTCGGGTCTTACGGTAAACATGTGACCACTTTCTGTCACACACTCCCACGTGGGTGTACCCACATCTTTACCCGTGCACTCACGCACACCAACGACCTCATATTCATCCGTTTTAAAATCTTTCAATTTAAGAAGGTAATTGCTTCTTTTTCCGATTTCATATACACTCGAGGCTTCGCGAATCATAGTTCCTTCGTATCCGGCATCCATATACTCTTTGTGCACTTTATGGATGTCGTCCTTTGTTTGTACCCATTTGGTTTCCACGTTCACGCGCTCAATTCTTTCCTCAAATGTAAGATTTGGTCGATTCGTGTCGAAATAATCAAACACTAGAAAATCCAAGGCTTTTGGATTTGTTTTGTATAAGCTCGTAATTTCTTCAAATGTCTTTGTTGGATCGTAACACTCCCCATCTAGATATTCACCCTCTTTGAGTCCTTTTCCCCAGTGTTCTGTGCCCGGAACAATTTTACCCGTCCGAGAAATTCCACCCTTATTAGATACAAGCAAACGAACGCCGTCTATTTTTGGTTGTACATAGAACGGTTCTGAAATATATTTGTGTCGGTCATCCCATTTATTTGCGAGCATGGGTAAAATAGGTATCTCTTTTTGATTTTCCCACATTGTCTTCGCACGTTTAAGAGCGCTATCATATCCAAGCTTAACATGAATGGTTGAAATAGATTCCTTTCCACCGACCATACCAGTCTTCTTCACGATATTGGCGGTGCCATCGGGAAGTTTATTTACACTGATATCAAAGTAGCGTTTTTTGCCATTTTTGTCGGTTTTAAAAATTGTTTCCATTATAGTAAGGGTAGATATGATTCCGGTCGTAAATCACGAGCGATTGGAGCGACTTAGGCCACCCCCCGCAACAAATATTCCACTCAACGCGAATACTGCATGCATATTTATTATTATTTTAGCTATTATTGGTTTGTACAAGAGAAGTGTAGACATCAGTCAATCGAGGAAACAACATTATACTTGAGGCACTCTTCGACATTCAGATAGATGTCCTTCTTCATGAGCTTCTTGAATTCCTTTTCCGGGATTTCAGTCTTTTCGAGATAGACCTTCGTGATCATGTCCATGAACTTAGAACACGAGTCCATTTCATTCTTCAAATCTTCAAACTTACCCCAGAACCCATTCGTCGATAATTGATGGATGAGGATATGTGCATTCTTGCCCATGCGACGTTCATGTCCACCAAGCAACATAAACGAAGCCGCACTGCAACACGCACCTTGAGCGATAGTAACAACCTTAACTCTCGACTTTTCAATAATATTCATGGCGCTGAGACCAGCAAACATCTCTCCACCGTCACTACAGATGTTGATTCTGATTTCAGGTTTGAAACCTGGGAAATCGATAGATTGTTTGAGTAGCTTATTTTCAAGCTTCTTAAACTCTTCGGTAAATTCCAGAATATCATCGGATGTTACATCGCTATAGAAGAACATCTCATTGCCAATGATTCGTGTAGTCTTAAACTCATCTTCACCCGAAGTGATTGGTAGGATAGTAGG
>Ga0209136_1001383_pt1 | contig 16074 bp, 19 predicted proteins | sample SaaInl0LU_22_DNA_FD_184640 | JGI IMG/M metagenome (GOLD analysis project Ga0209136, IMG submission 184640) | Marine microbial communities from expanding oxygen minimum zones in the Saanich Inlet - ESP_90LU_22_DNA (SPAdes) (version 2) | ecosystem: Environmental > Aquatic > Marine > Intertidal... | reverse complement strand
GGTTTTTTTTGATCTAGGACCGTGCTGATTCTGATTAAGACACGGTTAATTTTCACTCAGTTCTGGCTGGGTCTGTTGCGTGGCTGTTCGTTTGATTAACTGAGTGATCTCAGCTGGTTGAACCTCGGTGCTTCCAAAGAACTCCAGCAGGTCAGCGCGCGCGTCTTTGGATAGCATCATCACACGTGCAAAGTCGGTCGGATTAAGTGCCGTCGCCATGAGTATGTCTCCTAACGTCGTTTCAAGGATACTCTTGACCCGGTTTCGGGCAACCTGTCTAAAAAGCTATGCACGAGCAAAACCCCCTTTTGGACCTTGTCGATGAACTCGACGCGCTGGCTCCCAAAGGGTGTGCGGTCGCGCTACACATCCGCTTTGCCTCTCCGATGTACAAATATTCGACCTATCCTGAGGCGTGGCGGACTGTTTACGACGAAAATGCCTATGGGTTACGTGACCCGCTGGTGTTTTGGGGGGTTGGGGTTCTTGGCAGTGCGCGTTGGAGCGAGATCGCAATGCCGGACCCTTTCGACATTCTCGGAAAAGCTAAGGAACACGGCCTGATTTATGGGGCGGTCGGGTCCTTTGGTAAAATTACGTCACGCTCGCTAATGGGAATAGCGCGCGATGACCGGGAGTGTACGGACGCTGAGATAGCGGAGGCGATGAGGATTTTGCAAAGGATGCATGACCTTGCCGCGCCGCCACGTGATCTGACCCCCGCTATGTTGGCCGCCTTGATCTTGATGGGGCAAGGCTATCGGCACACCGCAGCAGCTGCTGAGTTGGGGATTTCAGAGAGTGCCTTAAAGGCACGCCTGTCTTCCGCGCGTACCCGTTTGGACGCTCGGACCACCGCCGAAGCCGTCCGAAAGGCAAGGGAGTATGGGTTCCTCTCCTGACAGAACGGGTGTGCGTCGGCTCTGAAACGCCTGGGAGGGCATTATGGAAGTCACGACACTATCTTTCTCGAATATCCACGAACACGGCGCGCTCTTCTCCAACGTTCTGCGTGCACGCCATGAGAACTTTATCACCCGCAATCAATGGGACTTGCCGCAGGCGGATGGGATGGAGTTCGACCAATACGACACTCCCGCTAGCCGTTGGGTTGCCGTGCATCACAATGGCAAAGTGATGGCCGGGGTCCGGTTGACGCCCACGACGCATCGCTGCGGGATTTACTCCTACATGATCAAGGATGCGCAGGACGGATTGCTGGATACGATCCCCACTAACCTGCTGTGGGAGACGGCGCCAATCGGCCCCCATATCTGGGAAAGCAGCCGGGTGTTTGTGTCCCGCCACGTACCAGCTCGGCAACGCATGGTCGTTCAGATGAAGCTTGGGTGCGAAATGGTGAACGCCGCCCGTGAGGTCGGGGCGACCACGCTGCTGGGCATTGTGCCGGACGCGTCACGTCGTTTGTCGCGCCGCTGTGGCATCCTGTGTGAGCCTGCCGGGCCGATCATGGATTTCGATGGCGTGGACTGCGTTTGCGTAAATATCGCCTTGGCCAACAAGATGCACTGATGCAGGCTTTTCCCGCCGCTGGCGGCGGGATAGGCTAACCTCATGGCCGACTTATTCGATACAACTTCGCCCGGGGCGGACACCGCTGCCGCCTCTGGCGCGCCCCGACCCCTTGCGGATCGGTTGCGGCCCCAAACCCTGTTTGAGGTGATTGGACAGACGCATCTGCTGAACCCCGATGGGCCTTTGTCGGTGATGCTGGGCTCCGGCAGTTTGTCATCCATCGTGTTTTGGGGGCCGCCGGGGGTGGGTAAAACGACTATCGCTCGGCTGTTGGCTCAGGAAACCGATCTGCATTTTCACCAGATTTCGGCGATTTTTACTGGCGTGCCGGAACTGCGAAAAGTGTTTGAGGCCGCGCGCCTCAGGCGCGAGCAGGGGCGTGGCACGCTCTTGTTCGTGGATGAAATCCATCGTTTCAACAAGGCGCAGCAGGACGGGTTCCTTCCGCACATGGAGGACGGGACCATCACGCTGGTGGGGGCGACGACCGAAAACCCCTCGTTTGAGTTGAACGCCGCTGTGATGAGCCGCTGTCAGGTAATGGTGTTAGAGCGCCTCGATCTGCCGGAGCTAGAACTGTTGACCGAACGCGCTGAGGCTGAGTTGGGCGTGATCCTACCGATAGAGCCCAATGCCCGGGTTCAATTGCAGGAAATGGCCGACGGTGACGGACGCGCGCTCCTTAATCTGGTTGAGCAGGTCGCGGCGTGGCGGCTAAGCGATCCGCTAGATGCGCAGGCCTTGGGTCAGCGTTTATCGCGCCGCGCGGCACATTACGACAAGTCGGGTGATGCGCATTACAACCTGATCTCTGCTTTACATAAATCTGTACGCGGTTCGGATCCCGATGCGGCTCTGTATTGGTTTGCGCGGATGTTAAAGGGGGGCGAAGATCCGCGTTATTTGGCGCGGCGGATCACGCGAATGGCGGTTGAGGACATAGGGCTCGCGGACCCGCAGGCACAGGCGGTCTGTCTGCAATGTTGGGAAACATACGAACGGCTCGGTTCTCCGGAGGGGGAATTGGCTTTGGCGCAAGCGGTCACATATCTGGCCTTGGCGCCGAAATCGAACGCGGCATATGTGGCCTACAAGTCAGCAATGCGCAGCGCCGAGCAAACTGGGTCACACGCCCCCCCCAAGCATATACTGAATGCGCCGACGCAGTTGATGAAGAATGAGGGCTACGGGACTGGATACGACTACGACCATGACGCCGAGGACGGCTTTTCGGGGCAGAACTACTTTCCCGAAGGCATGGAGCGTCCGACGTATTATGCCCCAGTCGAGCGCGGGTTTGAGCGAGAGATGACGCGGCGTCTTGCGTACTTTTCCCAATTGCGCGCCAAGCGGGGTGGTTGACTTCCAACCGTCTGAGGCGCAAAGCCCCCCTCATGAATTCCTTACCTTATGTCGCTCTACCTTATGTTGCTCTAGGCGGCGCAATCGGCGCATCGCTTCGCTACCTCGCGGCTTTCTGGATCCATCGTATGTGGTCCGGGGGATTTCCGGTGGCGATCTTATCCATCAATGTCGTCGGCTCCTTTTTGATGGGGCTGTGCGTGGTTGCCCTCGCGAAACATGACCTTGGGCAATGGGCTCCGTTCTTGATGGCAGGCGTGCTGGGGGGCTTTACGACGTTTTCGGCCTTTTCGCTCGAAGCCTATACTATGTTTGAAAAAGGCGAGATTGGCGCGGCGGGGCTGTATGTCCTTTTGTCGGTGACGGTCTCGATCGCTGGGCTTGTGCTTGGCGTGGCAGTGGCTCGGGGAGCAATGGCATGAGCGGTGTACAACATATTACAGTTGGTGATGAAGACGGTGATCAGCGGTTGGACCGTTGGTTGCGCCGCATTTTCCCGCAGGTAAACCAAGGCCAGATCGAAAAGATGTGCCGCAAGGGGGACCTGCGCGTGGATAAGGGCCGTGTTAAGGCCAACACGCGCCTCGAAGTGGGGCAGGTCGTGCGCATTCCGCCGCTGCCCGAAGCACCCGCGCCACAATATACCCGTCAGGTCAGCCGTGCGGATGCGGAAATGATCCAGTCGTGCGTTATCTACCGCGATGCCGATGTGATTGTTTTGAACAAGCCAAGTGGGCTCGCCGTGCAGGGTGGCTCCGGTCAGACGCGGCACGTTGATGGCCTCGCCTCCGCCCTAATGTATGAGCGGGACGAACCCCCGCGTTTGGTTCACCGGTTGGACAAAGACACGTCTGGTATTCTTGTGCTGGCGCGCACACGCCCTGCGGCGGCTGCGTTGACGGCTAGCTTTCGCCATCGTGAGACCCGCAAAATCTATTGGGCGGCCGTTGCTGGATCGCCTTTGCCGCGCAAGGGCACTATCAAATTTGGTCTGGTAAAGGCTGGCGGTCGTGGCGCGGCCGGCGAGGGGGAAAAGATGCACTGCGTCCACCCCCGCGCAATAGCCGAGACCGAAGGCGCCAAGCGTGCACATACCGATTACGCAGTGCTGGAAACGGCTGGCGGGCGGATGTCGTGGGCGGCCCTTGTGCCGATCACGGGCCGGACACACCAGCTGCGCGCCCACATGGCCGAGATCGGGCACCCGATCCTTGGGGACGGCAAATATGGCGGTTCCGGTCAGGAAAATCTGGGGGATGGCTGGGGCGCCGGGATCGGCGGCGATGTTGCGCGGGGCTTGCACCTGCACGCACGTTCGCTGGTGATTGAGCATCCAACGTCCAAGGCGCAGCTATCGCTCACCGCGCCGCTGTCTTCGCATATGCAGGACACGTGGAACCTGATGGGCTGGTCCCCGGCGGATGTGCCGAACGATCCGTTCTATGGCGATGACGATGGCTGACCGACCACGGTTGATCATCTTTGATATCGACGGGACACTACTGGATAGCTACGCGCAGATCGTGGCCGCGATGGAGCATGCGTTTCACGTGGTCGACCTTCCCAGCCCTGCGCCCGATAAGGTGCGTAATGGCATCGGGCTATCGGTTGAGGACATGATCCACGGGATCAAGCCTGATCTTCCGGCGCAGATGGTGGCCCAGCTGGCCCAGAACTACCGGTCTGAGTTTCGCGCCAGCGCGCTGCGCACCCCGGGGGGCGAAGCGTCGGAGCTATTCGACGGGGCGCTTGATCTGCTCCGGACACTGGCGGCTGAGAACGCCACGTTCTTGGGGGTCGCCTCGGGCAAATCCCGCCGTGGCTTTGATAGGATGGTCACTGCACTGGGCCTTGAGAACGTGTTTCAGACGCAGCAACTTGCGGACGGTCATCCCTCCAAGCCGCATCCGTCCATGCTGTTGACCGCGATGGCCGAGATGGGCGTGGAGCCAGAGCAAACGGTGATGGTCGGCGACACCAGCTACGACATGCTGATGGCCAAAGCCTCTAACGTGCGGGGCATTGGCGTCAACTGGGGCTATCACGAGCCGGAGGTCCTGCGGGCCGCGGGCGCCGCGTCGATAGCATCCGACTTTGCACATCTTCATGACCTATTGAACTGATTGCGCTAAAGCGGCAACAGCATAGCTTAGGCAGTGCAGACCGCTTGTTTTGATGGATAAGAAAGAGGGCAGGCCATGAAGGAATGGGCAGCAAAACGGTTTTGGACATCCGCATCAGTCGCCGAAATGGAGACTGGTTTTGGGGTGACGCTTGACGCGCGCCCGGTCAAAAGCCCGCTCAAGACGACGCTTGTCGTGCCAACGCATGCAATGGCTGCGGCGATGGCCGACGAGTGGGAGGCCCAAGATGAGCAGGTTGATCCGCTTACGATGCCGGTCACACGGGCGGTCAATGCCACGCTGGACAAGGTTATCCCGCAGCGCGCTGAAGTGGCGGATATGTTGGCGGAATACGGCGGCTCGGACCTGTTGTGTTACCGGGCCACGCATCCCGAAAGCCTGATTGCCCGCCAAGAGGCCGCTTGGGACCCGTTGTTAGATTGGGCCGCTCAAACCTTTGGCGCCCGCCTAAACACCACGCACGGCGTCATTCCGGTGGACCAGCCCGCGCAGGCAACGGACGCGTTGCGTGCAGAGGTGCACCGCCTTGATGCCTTTAGCCTGACTGCATTCCACGAGTTTGTCACAATTTCGGGGTCTCTCGTTGTCGGCTTGGCGGCGTTAAAAGAGGCTTGGAGCATGGAAGATCTATGGCAAGCGGCGCGAATCGATGAGCTTTGGCAAGAGGAACAGTGGGGCAAAGACGACGAAGCGACTGCGTCGGCCGAAGCCAAAAAAACTGCGTTTTTGCAAGGTGCTGCATTTTTAGCGCTTACGCGAACGTAAACGCCTGTTTTGCATGCGGTTCTCTGATTTGCAGGTTTTTTAAGTGCGGTTGCAACCGTTTGCCTTCCGCAGCGTCAAGTTGAGCTGGCAAGGTTTGTCTACAAACCTATCTTGCTAATTGGCGAAGTTTTGCCCACCCTACGCGTCAGTGAGGGGGGTAGAGTTTCCTCACACGTATCATTGGCATGCCGGATAGGCGTGTTAAAAAGAGGCCGCCTCGGTAACAGGGGCGGTGGATCAGGAAGAGGTAAATATGAAAAAGACTCTATTTTTGGGTGCTTTGGCTGCAACAACGCTGGCAGCATCCGGCGCGTTCGCGTCCACACTTGATGAAGTCAAAGCACGCGGCGCACTGAACTGTGGCGTGACCACCGGCGTTCCCGGCTTTGCAGAACCCGACGCAAACGGCGTGTGGCAAGGTTTTGACGTCGCTGTATGTCGCGCTGTGGCTGCGGCTGTACTGGGTGACGGCAATGCCGTGACTTTCGTCCCCACCACCGGCAAAACACGCTTCACCGCGCTGGCTTCCGGCGAAATCGATCTGCTGGCTCGTAACACCACGTGGACATACTCCCGCGATACGGACCTCAAGTTCGAATTTATCGGCGTGAACTACTACGACGGTCAGGGCTTTATGGTCCCCAAAGATCTCGGCGTGTCGTCCGCAACAGAGCTTGATGGCGCAACCGTTTGTATCCAGACCGGCACCACCACCGAACTGAACCTCGCGGACTTCTTCCGCTCCAACAACATCAGCTACGAGCCCGTGCCAATCGAAACTGGTTCCGAAGCTGTTCAGCAGTACCTTGCTGGCGCATGTGACGTGTACACTACAGACCGTTCCGCACTGGCCGCTCAGCGCGCCAACTTCGAAACGCCTGACGCACACGTTCTGCTGCCCGACGTCGTATCCAAAGAGCCACTCGGCCCGCTGGTACGTCACGGTGACAACGAATGGGGCGATATTGCACGCTGGACGCTCAACGCGCTCATCACAGCTGAAGAGCTGGGTGTGACATCGGCAAACCTCGACGCCGAGTCCGGCAACCCCGAAGTGAACCGTCTGCTGGGTCGTGAAGGCGACCTGGGTGCAATGATCGGCCTCGACGCAGAGTGGGCCAAGCGCGCTCTGGCAGTTGGCGGCAACTACGGTGAGATCTTCGCGTCCAACATCGGCTCCGAAACGCCGATCGGTCTGGCACGTGGCCTCAACGCTCAGTGGAAAGACGGCGGCCTGCTGTACAGCCCGCCCTTCCGCTAAGACCCGATACGGGACGGGGCGCAACCATGGTTGCGCCCTTTTCCTTTCAAGACGACCACACACCCTAGGGCAGGGACAGCGCGACGCACGCGCTGCCGCCAAACTGGCCAGACCCAAGGGGAACCGGGGACAGATTTATGACCACGTTGAGTGATCCACCCAAAAGTGATTTCCGCATCGGAATGCTGCTGAGCGATACACGCTATCGCTCGTATACGTTCCAGTTCATTGCCCTTCTGGCTATCATCCTGTCGGTCAGTTATTTGGTAAGCAACTTGCTCGCCAACCTTGACCGGCTTGGTCAGGACCTAAGCTACGAGTTTCTTGGCGCGCCTGCGGGCTACGACATTAACCAGCAGCCGATCCCCTACAACAGTCAGGACACGCACCTTCGCGCCACTGTCGTAGGCGCGATGAACACCCTGATCGTGGCATTTCTGGCCTGTCTGACCGCTACGGTTTTTGGTGTTATTGCCGGGGTGCTGCGGCTGTCGAACAACTGGATCATCTCCAAGTTGATGTCCGTTTATGTCGAGATCTTCCGCAATATCCCCGTGCTGATCTGGCTGATCATTATATTCACGGTCACTGCGAACGTCTTTGCGCCCATCGCAGAGTTCCGCATTCCACGTGATGGCTCCGAGCCAGCGCGCACGCTGATTTTTGGCGTCATGGCCTTTACGAACCAAGGCGTGTTTGTGCCGCGGCTGACGTTTGAAGCTGGCGGTACGATTGTGGTCTGGACGTTCATTGCGTCTATCATCGGCATTTTTGCCTACAAAAGCTACGTCAAGAAACACCTGTTCGCGACTGGCACCGAGCTTCCGTTTTGGCTGCCCGCACTGGCTATCTTGGTCATTCCGACGCTTTTGATGTTCCTGATCCTCGGGCGCCCGGTCGGCGTGCAACTGCCTGAAATGGGACGCTTCCGGTTTGAGGGTGGTCTACAACTGCGGACCTCATTTATCGCGCTGTGGTTCGCACTGAGCATCTATACAGGTGCCTTTATCGCAGAAAACGTGCGGGCTGGTATCCTTGCGATTTCCAAGGGCCAGACAGAGGCCGCCGCCGCATTGGGCATTCGCCCCGGTCGGATCATGTCGCTGGTTGTGCTGCCACAGGCGCTGCGGGTCATCATCCCGCCGCTAATTTCGCAGTACCTCAACATCACCAAGAACTCGTCGCTGGCGATTGCCGTCGGCTACATGGACCTGACCGGCACGTTGGGGGGCATCACGCTCAACCAAACGGGCCGCGCGATTGAGTGCGTGCTGCTGCTGATGCTGTTCTACCTCACGATTAGCCTTCTGATTTCGCTGTTCATGAACTGGTACAACAATTCCGTTAAGTTGAAGGAGCGGTAATATGGCCCAAGATCATTCCTCCGCTTTCGTTCGTACCCAAGAAATCCCGCCCGCACCCCCACCACCGGGGGAAACGGGTGCGGTGCATTGGATCAAAACCAACCTGATTTCCAGCGTACCCAACGCCATCGCCACCGCCGTAGGTATCTACGTGATCTATTGGTTGCTGTCGGGGCTGGTGCCTTGGATCGTTAACGGCACTTGGGTCACCAACAACATCCGCGAGTGCCGTGAAGTCCTTGCGGGCAGTGGCGGCGGTTGCTTCTCGGTCCTGACCGAACGGTATGCCCAAATGCTCTTTGGGTTCGAATACCCGTCCGAGTTCTACTGGCGTCCCTCGCTGGCCTTTGCGCTGCTGTTCTTTGCGGTGCCCCCGGCTTTGTTCCCGATGTACCTGCCGCGTGGTATGCTGATCGCGACAGGGCTTTATCCATTTGTGGCCTTCTGGCTGATCTGGGGCGGCACGATCCTGACACCGATTGGCGCGCTGGCCGGTGTTTTGGTGGGCTACTATGCCTTCACAAAACTCGACAAGTACGGCTTTGCGGCCGCATTGGGTGGCGGTATCGTCGGCGCGTGGGTCGTGTGGCAAGCCTTTGGGATGATCGCGGGCGGCATGCCCGGGTTCCTCGCCCTAGAGGCTGTCTTGAGCCGGAACATGGGCGGTTTCATGTTGAACATGATCCTCGGTGTGGTCTGCGTGTCGCTGTCGATCCCGCTGGGCATTGTGCTGGCGTTGGGGCGTCAGTCCTCGATGCCGCTGATCAAGATTGTTTGCGTGGTGTTCATTGAGTTCGTGCGCGGCGTGCCGTTGATCACGCTGTTGTTCGTGGCAAACGTTGTGCTGGCCTACTTCTTCCCACCCGACAGCAACATCGACCTGATCCTGCGTGTGATCATCATGATCACCATGTTCTCGGCAGCCTATATCGCGGAGGTGATCCGGGGCGGCCTCGCGGCTTTGCCCACGGGCCAGTATGAGGCGGCAGACAGCCTTGGCCTGAACTATGCGCAGGCCATGCGGCTGATCATCCTGCCCCAAGCGCTCAAGATATCTATTCCGGGTATCGTGAACGTGGCCGTGGGGCTGTTTAAGGATACCACGCTGGTGTCGGTGATCTCTATGTTTGACCTCGTGGGTATGATCCGCGGGCCGATCCTCAGCTCGACCGATTGGGCGGGCGTTTATTGGGAAACATGGGCCTTTGCCTGCATCCTGTTCTTCGTCGTCTGCTTCGGCATTTCGAAATATTCGCAGTGGCTCGAAGGTCAGCTGCGCACAGACCGTCATTAAGGAGACGTCATTATGACTGATACCGCAGTAAACACTTCCCAGATGCAGATCTCGGATGAGGTCGCCATTTCCATTCAGAACATGAACAAATGGTATGGCACCTTTCACGTGCTCCGTGACATCGACCTGACGGTCCAGCGCGGTGAACGGATTGTTATTTGTGGGCCTTCGGGCTCGGGTAAATCGACGCTAATCCGGTGCATTAACGCGCTGGAAGAGCATCAACAGGGCTCAATCAGCGTGGATGGCACGCTATTGTCCTCGGACCTCAAGAACATCGATAAGATCCGGTCGGAAGTTGGTATGTGTTTTCAGCACTTCAATCTTTTCCCGCATCTGACGATCCTTGAGAATTGTACGCTCGCGCCGATCTGGGTCCGTAAAACGCCCAAGAAGGAAGCCGAAGAAATCGCGATGTACTTCCTTGAGAAGGTTAAGATCCCCGACCAAGCGAACAAGTACCCCGGTCAGCTTTCGGGTGGCCAGCAGCAACGTGTGGCTATCGCCCGCTCGCTGTGCATGCGTCCCCGTATCATGCTGTTCGATGAGCCGACCTCAGCGCTTGATCCCGAAATGATCAAGGAGGTGCTGGACACTATGATCCAGCTTGCCGAAGAAGGTATGACGATGCTCTGCGTGACCCATGAGATGGGCTTTGCCCGTCAGGTCGCGAACCGAGTGATATTTATGGATGCGGGTCAAATCGTTGAGCAGAACGCGCCGGAACCGTTCTTTACGAACCCACAGAACGAGCGGACCCAGCTGTTCCTGAGCCAAATTCTCGGTCACTGAGCCGCCGCCCTTTGAGCGACAGGCAGATCATGTATGAAAAAGGGGCGCCTTCTGGCGCCTCTTTTGCGTTTGGAGGGCGTGGTGCGACTTTAACGGGGTTCAAGCAGGCGCCGGGGGACTGTGAAGTCGATCGGGACACCGCCCTCCATCACGAGGCACGCCCCCGTCGGAAAGGCATAAAGAGCGTCATCCTGAAAGGCTGTGCCAGCCATTTGCAATGCGAGCGTCCCGAGCCCGGGGTTGTGCCCAATCACCATCAAACACTCCGCATCGGTGACCTGCTCAATCGCGCGCCTCAAGAAGCCCTCGCTCGCGTTGTAGAGGCTGTCGGAGAATACCGTCTGAACGTCCCCGAAACCGATGAGTTCCCGCGTTTCACACGTGCGCGTTGCAGTGGAGCACAGGATTTTGGTGGGCATATGACCCGTTGCTCGCAGCCACGCACCAATGGACTCAGCGCTGATGACACCACGTGCGTTTAGCGGCCGCTCATGATCCGATTGGACCGGGTCCGTCCAGCTAGATTTGGCGTGACGCAACAGGATCAGCTTCATCGGTGAAAGTACCTCATATGGTGCGCTGATTGCGCATCGGGCCGGAGGGGTGAGACAGGGCAGGCGCGACGCACGCGGCAGCCTTTGGACATGCAGTCATTGTTGGGAGTGTCGAGATGGGCGTGGCATTTGTCGGTGTCGTAGCCAGGGCCAAGAGCTCCCACAGGACAGGTCGTGAGGCAGGGTTTATCTAGGCATGTGGCGCAAGGTGAGGGGGGCGGCGCAGGTAGCACTACGTGTTCCCTTAAGGCCAACGCGCCGCGAAATGAGAGCATCAAGCCATAGGTGTCATGGACCAAAAGAGTGGCGGGGCTGATATAACAACGCTCAGACCTAAGGGCCCAAGAGATGAAGGGTCGCAAAGGATCCCCGAACGGAAACAGAGCCTTGGCACCCAACTCGCAAGCCCAAGTACCGATAACTCTACGGGACCAATTGTCCACTGGATCAGAGCCCAGAACCTCTGGTGCACCTTGGAGCATTGCCCAAAACGTTTCGGGATCGGGACCAAGAAGTAGGAGCGTTCCCGTTCCGACGGGACACAGATCGTCGTGGCTTGGATGAAAACCACCAAGTACGACTAATCCCTTTTGCCGCGCCTGTATTTCAAATGTGGCATACGTCATAGAAACACTGTGCCGCGTGCACGCGAGGATGAAAAGACAGTAGCCTCCGGCGGGAGTATTTTCGAGAACAAAGGAGATTGGTCAGCCCCCATCTGGGCGCTCCATCAGAGCGGGAGATGGGGGCCTCCTTCGTTCACGGCCATCGGGGCTCCTCCCTGTACCGCTCCTCCATTACGTCCGAGTCGGGTTAAGGAGCGCTTAAGACAAATTGCTCCTTTGTTCCTTAAATACTCAAATCGGAACATTCACCGATTGCGGAGCGGGAGCAGCAGGGCCCAAGTTAGCCGCGCTGTTCGGTCGTCCTGCCAGCGCAGTCCAATGGTCATTCCATCGTGGCCCTCCTTGGGCTGTGGAATATAGGTGCGGAACACCCTGTCCCAGATCGACAGGGCAAAGCCATAGTTGCTGTCGTGTTCCGAACGCTGATCTGAGTGATGGACCCGGTGCATATCCGGGGTAACGACGATCAGGCGCAGCCAGCGATCGACGTGTGGTGGGATCGCGATATTGGCATGATTGAACATGGCGGTTGCGTTCAGCAGTATCTCGAATGCGATGACAGCTAGCGCTGCGGGTCCGAGTGCGTAGACCAGGCCGATTTTGATCACCATCGAGAACGCTATTTCCACGGGATGAAAACGGATCGCGGATGTTACATCGAGATCTCGATCTGAGTGGTGTACTTGGTGCAGCCGCCACAAGAGGGGTACTTTGTGTGTGATCAGGTGCTGAAGCCAGATAGCGAAATCGAAGATCAAGATGGTCAGTGCGACGTTCACGGCGAATGGCACGTCTAGCAGGTTGAACAGCCCGTAGCCCTGTGCGTCGGCGTCGATGGCGGCGCCCACGGCAAGGAATGGCAGAGCGACGGCTAGGGCACGCAACGCAAGTGTGTTGACGATGGTCATGCCCCAATTCGTCAGCCAGCGTCCCGCGCGATGTTGTACGCGCGCGCGGCGCGGCGCGTACCATTCAAGGGTTGCCAACGCGATGAACAGGCCCAGAAAAATGCTGAGGCGGATGATAGCTTCGTTTTCCATAGCTCTGTTTTAGCGCGTTGCGCCCAGATCACAAACCACGGTTATGTGAGCTATTCCGCGCGGATCAATGAGCCTGCGCCGTGGTCTGTGAACAGCTCCAGCAATGCGGCGTTGGGCACGCGCCCATCAAGGATGACGACGGCGCGTACGCCTTGATCCAGTGCGTCCATCGCGGTTTCGGTTTTGGGGATCATGCCGCCTGCGATCGTGCCGTCGGCGGTCATCTCCCGGACTTGGGTGGAGGTCATCTGCGTGACCACTTCGCCGCTTGCGTCCTTGACGCCTGCAACATCGGTCAGGAGCATGAGCCGGTCGGCCTTGAGTGCGCCGGCGATTGCGCCCGCTGCCGTGTCACCGTTGATGTTAAAGGTTTCGCCCGCTTCGCCCGCGCCGATGGGGGCGATGACGGGGATCATCTCTGCTTGGAACAGTTGCTGCAACAGGCTGGGATCGACATGAGACGGTGTGCCGACAAAACCCAGTTCCGGATCGGTCTGCGTGCATGTCATTAGGCCCGCGTCCTTGCCCGAAAGGCCGACGGCTTTGCCGCCTTGGGCGTTGATCGCGGCCACGATCCGCTTGTTCACTTGGCCTGCTAAGACCATCTCAACGACTTCGACGGTCTCCGCATCGGTCACCCGCTTGCCGCGCACAAACGTAGATTGCACGCCCAGCCGTTCCAGCAGAGCGTTAATCATTGGGCCGCCGCCGTGCACGATCACGGGGTTCACGCCAACGGTACGCATTAACACCACATCCCGCGCGAAACTCGCCATTCCTTCGTCTGAGCCCATCGCGTGGCCGCCCAATTTGATGACGACAATCGCCTCATCATATCGGCGCAAATAGGGGAGCGCTTCGTTAAGTGTACGGGCGGTGGCGATGTAGTCGCGGGTCATGGCGGTCTGCTTTTTCATAGGGCGCGGCCTTGGGTAAAAAGGTGCGAGGGTTCTAGCGTGGCCCCTGCGGGAGGGGAAGGGGCTTGTGCGACTCTTGCGAAAGGCGCAAGGGTGGGAGCAGGAGTTTTTGATATGTCACAACGCACTATGGTGTTGACCGGAGCCAGCCGAGGGATCGGCCATGCGACTGTCCAACGGTTCAGCAACGAAGGTTGGCGGGTGCTGACATGCTCTCGCCATGCGTTTCCGGCCGAATGTCCATGGGGATCGGGGGCAGAAAACCACGTTCAGATCGACTTGGCCGACCCCAAGGCCACGATGGCTGCGATTGATGATATCAGGGGCCGTTTGAATGGTCGCTTGGATGCGCTCGTCAACAATGCTGGCATCTCGCCCAAGGGGGCGGATGGCGGCCGTTTGAACACGCTCGAAACCGACCTGCGCACTTGGGGGCAGGTGTTTCACGTTAACTTTTTTGCGTCAGTCGTCTTGGCACGCGGTCTGCGCGAGGAGTTGGCTACCGCAAAAGGTTCGGTGGTGAATGTGACGTCTATTGCGGGTAGCCGTGTACATCCGTTTGCGGGCGCTGCCTATTCGACGTCAAAAGCGGCATTAGCCGCTTTGACCCGTGAAATGGCCCATGATTTCGGACCCTTGGGTGTGCGGGTGAATGCGATTGCACCCGGTGAGGTGGAGACCGCTATTCTGTCGCCGGGTACCGATAAAATCGTTGAAAAATTGCCGCTGCGTCGTCTCGGGCAGCCCTCAGAGGTCGCCTCGGCGATCTTTTTCCTGTGTTCTGATGAGAGCAGTTATATCTCGGGCACCGAGATTGAGATCAACGGTGCCCAGCACGTCTAGCTCTTATTCCAGCCCGGCAATCAGCGCGCGCAGGTGGGCGATGCCCCAGCCTTTTTCCGATGACGTGACCAGCAGCTCTGGATAGGCGGCGGGGTGTTTTGTCAGAGCGCCGCGGACTTGGGTCAGGATATTCGCGCGGTCAACCTCTTTGACCTTGTCGGCTTTCGTCAGAATGACCTGAAATGTCACGGCCGCGCTGTCGAGCAGGGACATGATTTCATCATCGACGGGCTTTACGCCGTGGCGCGCATCAATCAGGACAAAGGCGCGACGCAATGTAACGCGGCCCTGTAGATAGTTTTTAAGCAATCGCTGCCATTTTTGCACAATTGCGACCGGCGCGTTGGCGTAGCCATAGCCGGGGACGTCCACTAGAAACAGCTCGGGTGAGACGGTGAAGTAGTTGATCTCCTGCGTTCGGCCCGGGGTGTTCGACGTCCGCGCCAGCGCCTTACGGCCTGTGACCGCATTAATCAGGCTGGATTTTCCGACGTTGGAGCGTCCTGCAAAGCAGACCTCAAGCCGGTCAGCAGGGGGAAGGCCATCCATGGCCACAACACCCTTGAGAAACTCAGTCTCAGATGCAAAAAGCATACGCCCTTTTTCGAGCAGAGCGGCGTCAGGCTCGGGAGCCTCGGGGAAGGGAAGAGTGGTGGACATCAAAGTACCTCAACCGTGTAACCCGCAGCGATTTCACCGCCTTGGATGCATTTCAGATAGACGCCAAAGTGTTGGTGCCCCCAGGTGTCATTCAGAGCACCCAGTGTGTTTGCGTCGATGCGCCCAGTGTCGGGGTTGGCCATTGTGGCTTTGCATCGTGTGATGGGTTCTTGCACGTGAAAGTGCGCAGTACCAATCCGAATATCGCGACCGATCCAGTCGAACTCTTCCCAGGGGGCGAGCCCGTCCACCCAAAGGTTTCCGCGCCACCGGTGCTGAGACAGAGATTGCCCCACGGCCTGACCGACGGCCCGGTGACTGGCTGGATTGCAGAGCGAGATTGAGGGGTAATCCGTGTCGGTCATGGCCTGCGCCTCAATACGCACAATGCCTGTGGATGCAGCGCGGTCCGTTGGCATCAGCGGGGCTATCCACTCGATAAAGTCAGCCGCATCCTGGTCCGGGTTAAACGTCAGTTCTGGGCGATCAGGGTGGCGCAAAGTGATCGTTCCAGCGGCTTCATTCCACTCACTGGCAATCGCCATCAATGCAGGTGCTTTGCCGGCACGTGAAAAATTGGCGCAAGGCATCCAACTGGTCACGGGCTTGCTCGCTTCGTGTGTCACAGCCCATCGGCGGTCACCGGGCAGGGTACCGCCCGGTGCGACCATGGTCCGTGTCAGTGCCTCTCTGCCATGAGACTTGATCGGATGCCGCCAAATCTCAGACAGATTGGGCATGATCACTTACCCTTTGGTTTTTTGTTCGCATTCGCGGTGTCATCCTTGGGGGTCTTTTTGAAGCCCCCTCTGATGTTACCCCAAAGGTCTGGTGTGTAGCCTTGGCTGCGCATGATCGCATACTGCTGCATGAACGTGATCGTGTTGTTGGCGATCCAGTAGATCACAAGCCCGGA
>Ga0209136_1001377_pt1 | contig 16120 bp, 11 predicted proteins | sample SaaInl0LU_22_DNA_FD_184640 | JGI IMG/M metagenome (GOLD analysis project Ga0209136, IMG submission 184640) | Marine microbial communities from expanding oxygen minimum zones in the Saanich Inlet - ESP_90LU_22_DNA (SPAdes) (version 2) | ecosystem: Environmental > Aquatic > Marine > Intertidal... | reverse complement strand
ACATGACATTTCAGCGTGTGAGGTTTACCGTGCCAATTCAGTCACCTGAACCGCGGTGGGCTCTTACCCCACCCTTTCACCCTTACCCGAAGGCGGTCTACTCTCTGTTGCACTAGCTGTCCATGCTACGCATGGCCTTCCTGTTAGGAAGCATACTACCCTTTGCTGTCCGGACTTTCCTCTTCTTGCGAAGCGATAAGGCTCGTCTAATGTTTAAACTTAAAATGTAAAGAACGGCTGCAAAGTTACTGCAGACGATTTACAATACGAACTTCAGTGGCACCATATCCTCCTTCGCTGAAATCAGCGAAATAAAACTCGCAACCACCCATTTTCCTTAGTAATTCATGGACTTCTCCTTGTAATCGGCCAGATCCTTTTCCGTGTATGATCAATACTTTGGAAATTCCACGTCTTCGCGCTTCTCGTACCGTAGCACTTGCTTTGTCCAATTGGTGATTCAAAATCTCATAGCGCGTCATCCCTTGGGTGGATTCAAGTAGTTCGTGAGAATGTAAATCAATAGATAATCGGTCAATCTGCTGCGCCGCTGGGGCCGATTTTTCCCGGCGTTTATCCTTACGCTCAACTGCCCCTACCTGCCATTCAACAACTGGCAACAGTTCGCGAGCGTCGTGTGCATTTTCAAAACCAAAGTCATCGAATACATATACGATATCGCCATCTATGCGGCACACTTTGGCCGTTCCACCAGCATCCTTAAACTTTACAATTTGACCTATTTCGAACATCATAGAAAATAAAAACCCCGGCCTTTCGGCCAGGGTTTAAAGGTAGAGAATACTATTTATTTTAGTTTCTCACTACTAATCTCGAAACTGCTATTTCACCGTCCAAAATAGTGCGAACTAGATAAACACCGTTTGATAATTCAGTGTCAAAGCTGATAGTGTTGTCACCATAAGAACTGGTTCCAGACATAGAAGATATTTTTCTACCTCTTGAATCTACTACCTCTATGGTATAATTTGATTCAATCGAAGTATTAAATACAACACTGAAGTTACCAGTGGTAGGGTTCGGGAACAATTCAATATTAGAAGATAATACACCCTCTTCTATACCCACTGTAGTCACCAAACCATCGCAATACATATCAGAGGTCATACATACTGTATCGTCAACAAATAGACAAATAGCATATACATCAACTGAATCTGCAAAAACGTGAGTTATCGTATCGCCAGAACCTGTTGTTCCGTCACCAAAGTCCCATGTGTAAACATTACCTACAGAGCTAGTTGCGTCGAAGAATACAGAGTATCCATCAGCACCTATTGTGAAGTTAAAGTCTGCTTGAGCTGTATCAGCGTAGATCTCGATGCTAACAGGCACTAAAGAATCCGAACATGCATCTCCAGCATCATAGTATATGCGGCCATTCCAATTACGTGGGTTAAATGAACCGGTTAGACCCCATCCTGCATATACAGTCATTTTAGAATCTACTATCCAAGGAGTGCCAGTAGATCCAGTCAAACCATTCGTGTATCTTAATCCACCTGTAGCACCTATTCTTAAACCAGAAATCTGATTAGCAGGCAGATTAAGTGGCGAAGCAAATGGAACATTTGTGGGTGTACCGAAACCATTTGAAATTACAGTAATCGTATCATGAACCACCCAGCCTCCGCCAGCAGTTGCATTGTTTAATGTAGTCACAGTATCCAAAATATACTCTACATAAACATCTATGGAGTTACCTGCAGCACTCGTCGCATGGATGTCTAATGCATTTATACTTAAACTACTATTAGGCATAATACTAAATGCATTACCATAACCTCCTCCATTGTTAGATGCAAAAGTTGTTTCCGTAAAGCCCAATGGCTTCTCGTAACCTAAATACCAAGTCTTCTGTCCTGGATTCGCAACAATTAGCGAATCACCAATATGTGTAGGCACCGTATCAGTAGTACTTGCATACCAACCATAACGAAGTCCTGCGATTGGTTCAGCATAAAGAACACCAAATGCATCTGTCTTACAAATTGTATCGTTTGCTTGGACGAGCGGATTTGGTCCAATGTAACCGACATTATTGAAAGCTATTGAATCATTCATTCCGTATTGATCATTCGCAAGTTGAGAATAACCAACAATATTTACACCTACAGCACCAGCGTAAGAATTAAAGGTACCTACCAATATAGAATCAGATTCACCAACAGAAAGTGTATCTGAGTAAGTCGCAGACAATGTAGCAGACAAACCTCCCGTTACATCAGTATTAACCGGGAATCCAACAGCATCAAACATACCTTTATTTTCAACCACCGCGTATACTGCCGTGGCTGAGTCGCCACACGTATTCACATCAACATATAATTGATTTAACTTAATATCATACTCACAAAGTGCCCCTACTGTTAATGGTCCTACCCAGTCTCCGTTAGTTGCACCACACGTAGCACGAACATAAATATCAATAGAATCACATGCATTAATGGAAATAGTTACGCTGTCATTGGTGTAAGCCGTGATAGTACCCACACCAGTTGCTTGACCAAAACCGATAGGCCCACTTTCAATTTCCCAAGCTGTTGCATTGGAAGTCCATGATAAGCTGAATGAGCTCGAGGTAACAGTATCGACTGTTAAATTCTGTACTGGGAATTCACAGGGTATTTCGTAAGCTTTAACCTCATCGAGACCAACACCTTCTCTATTCACAGAACCATCAGAAGAAAAAACGTGTCTCACGTGGACAGTTTCACCTGCTGAATTAGGAATAGTTGCTCTTCGTTGAGTCCAGGCAGGTGTAGCATCTCCCGTCCACCATTGACTAAGAGTGTTATTGTACCAACCCAAAGCGTCATTGCCGGCTAAAAGTTTTGTCCAAATAGTATCATTAAATGAATATTCAACCCAAGTTTCATCCCAATTAGTTTCTGTTGCAAGGGCCATATCAAATTCATAAACAACATCAAACGTACCAGCGCTATTATCGAAGTAAGGTGTAGTTAGGTAACTAAATTCGCCGTTGTTGTATGGCCCATCTAGATTTGTTACCCAAGCTTTAGATCCTTGAGAAGCTCCAGAAATTACAGTACCTATAGGAGCACCATGTTCCCATGTAGCAGCGGTTCCAGATACTAACCAATCCCCTGAGTTAGTTTCAAAACCCTCAGCGTACGGTAATGCAAGAATAGATTGCGGTGTCGTGAAGGTGTAAGGTCCTACCCAAACAACAGATGTAGCAGAGCAGCTATCCTGAATATATACGTCATAAGTGGTGCTTCCCACAAGACCAGTCATGACAGCAGGGCTTGATGCCGGTGAAATCTTTGTACCAGTACCCTGAGTAAAGCCTGTAGGTCCGTACTCTACTTTATGATCAACGGCTCCACTAACCCATGAAATGGTTGCGCTAGCTCCTGTGATATTTGAAATATTAACTCCTCCCGGACCTGGACATAACGGACCATCTCCGACGTATATGTCATCAATTGCCATATCACTGGTAAAGCTAGTATGCCCTCCACCTACAAAACGTATCCATGTTTCTGAAGTTTCGTAACCAATTAGATTAACTGAGTCTAAAATGTAATCATCTAACGAAGCCGTTTGTTGCGTTCCTGAAATCGTATAGAGATTTGTCCATGTTGTTTTGTTGTCAGTGGAAACTTCTACAGATAACGAACCCATAGCTACCCCGAACATGTGGTAATAAAATTTGAGTTGCGCGTTATTTAATGAAGTCATATCAAAAGGCGGCAACTCCATGTTACCAAACGTATTATAACCACCAGAAGTTTCTAGATATATGTACCAATCTCCCGAATTTGCAGCGGAAGGTCCAGTATTACTTGATCCCGTTCCATTTTGATCATAAGTCCATCCAAACCCGGAGGTTGAAGTTTTAATTCCAGACCAACATGTCGGAATTGCTCCAGACCAGGTATCAAAATCTTCTGTAAACGGAAAGGTTGACACCAAACAAGGGTTTGGTCCCGTTACACAGGCAGCAGAAGTACCAAAATCTACTACTCCTACTGTCATACCAGTACTGCCTCCATTTGGGGAGGTATATACCACCCCACCATTGTTATCAGCTACTTCGTACGAACATTCAGCACCAAAAGATCCACCTGCTTGCCAAATTACAGCAAGACTATCACCGGGAGATACACTGAGGGTGACGGGAAATACAAAGCCAGCTGCAAAGCTCGCACCATAATTTGTAGTTACACCGTTAAGGTAGACATCCACAGTATTTCCATTCCAACCGTCTCCCCACGAGTCAATTAAGGTTAATTGCCAATCACAAGTCGGAGCCTGACAGGACGTGCCGAATTCAACGGCCCCAGGTGTCATAGAGGTTCCATCCAACGATTGATGCAATAAAGTGCCACCTGAATCCTCAACTTTGAAGGTACATTCGTTTGCAAAGGATCCTCCTCCTTGCCAGATGAAAGCGACACTATCACCAGTGGCAACGTTGATTTGGTGTATTTCTGTGGAACCCGATGTAAACGAGGTACCGAAGGTTGTTGAGGCACCATTATTCCATACTGTCATGGTGTTTCCATTCCAACCGTCTCCCCACGAGTCTTCTAAAGTCAGTGTGTAGGTACACTGAGCTTGTATATGCATGGTCGCCATTAAGCAAACCAACGCGAGTAATAATCTTTTCATAAACTTAGTTTTTGTTTGAACCAAATATGTGAAAATCAAATAGAATAAACAAGTTATATACACTTTTAATTGAGACGTTAAAATTTAATCTCTAAAATCTATGTCACTCTTAATGATCGTGTAAAAGAGAAAACATGAGTAAATAATTATCCTGTTTGACTCAAAAGAAAAACGTACTGCTTCGAATTACGAATGATTCGGGGGCTCTATTTTAATGTACGCCCGATAGTGACACCAAATAATCCTTCATGGGAGCAAGGGCATGTAACCTGCCAACCCACTCAAGCAAACTTAATGATCGAGCGTATGTCAAGTCCTAAAAAAGGTTGACTGATTAGATTTGTAATTTAAGTTTAATATCTACACCCTTCAAAGCATGCTTTGAAGGGTGTTTTATTTTCCATGTTTTCAAAGTTATTTGGTCTTGTCTATGGGCTTGATTAGGGGTCAGCATTCCAATGGACATATGCGGTCTAAGTTGATTATAGAGCGCAATAGATTGAACCACATGTTGCTTTAGTAGTTGCTGGCTATGGAAAGTTTGATCTAGGCCGAACTCATCCTTCAGTATGCCATTCACACGCTCTGCAACAGCATTTTCATATGGGTCAGACTCTTGTGTCATGCTGATTGCTATGCTATTAGCTTTTAACAGTGAGGTATATTTCAAACTGCTGTATTGAAGTCCCCTATCGGAGTGATGGATCAACGGCTTTGTTCCTTTGCGTTGTGATAGCGCTTTTTCCAAAGCTCTTCTAGTAGTAGAAGCATGCATATTATCACTGAGCTCATAGCCCATAATGCGCTTAGAGTAGGCATCTGTGATCAAGTGGAGGTAGCTAAAGCCTTTATTTACTCGTAAGTAAGTAATATCTGCTACCCACAGTTGTTCGGGACGAACCAACGTCATCTCTTTTACAAGGTTAGGATACTTGCGCATCCAGTGCTTAGAGTTCGTTGTCTTGTGGTACTTCTTTTGTCTACGTACTAGTAGCCCCGCATCCCTAAGTACATCAAACAAGTAGTCTCGACCCAGTAGATCGTCGCTGTGCTCATTCAATAAGTAGTGCAGCTTTCTAACACCACATCTAGGCAACTGGCGGCGGATTTGAAGCACACGCGCAATGGCGTGTTGGGCCTTTGCATGCCCATTCTGCCGCGGCCTTCGCTTGTAGAAAGCTTGTTTGCTATAACCAAACAATCGACACAAACAATCGACACAAATCCTCGGTGCTCAGCCGAGTTTGCGGTCTTATTTCTTGGACTGCTTGGTACCAGACTTTTTTACAATCTTGATCTTCAACTCGCGCTCGGCGATGTTGATGAACTTCTTAAACGCATCAAGCTCCGCTTCTTTTTTCTCAAGGGCGGCTTCAAGTTCTTTAATACGTTGGTGATCTTTGTTTTTCATAGGTCTGCCCTTGCTAAGGTAAGTACCATAAGATAACGAACTATACTTGCGTAACCAACGACCAATGGTCGAGTGACCTGGGATACCATACTTACGCTTGAGCATCGCCATAGTGTATAAACCCGTCTCATAAATCCTTCACAACTTGACGTTTGAAGGCCTCACTGTACTTCTCGAACGGGACTACATCTTTAAATTCTTTTCCTGGTTTTGACATCATTGACTGTATTATAGTCAACTTTTTTCAGGACAAGACAGTAAATAAAAAAACCCCAGAACGCATTCGCGTTCTGGGGTTTTGCTTCTCTCGTGAACCCGACAGGAGTTCTAAGTGATCCTGCACGGGGGCCACGGGCAAGTAATCTGCAACCCCTCTACCCACTGACGTGGGACGGTGTTTTTCATTTCAACCTTCAGGCTCAAGCGAGCTTGGCATTTGATTGAAATGAAAAACCCCAGAACGCATTCGCGTTCTGGGGTTTTGCTTCTCTCGTGAACCCGACAGGATTCGAACCTGTGACCGTCTGCTTAGAAGGCAGATGCTCTATCCAGCTGAGCTACGAGTCCTCACCATACCTTGGTATAGGTATTCTCTACTGCATTAGCCGAAACAGAACCCCGAAGGATTCTGCTTTGGCTTAGTCGGGAAGACAGGACTCGAACCTGCGACCCTCTGGTCCCAAACCAGATGCGCTACCACCTGCGCCACTTCCCGAACTTGCAATATCAATGAACGTTTGTTCTTGCGGAAAGACAGGGACTCGAACCCTGGGATCACTTACGCGATCACAGCTTAGCAGGCTGTTGCATTACCACTCTGCCATCTTTCCGTTAGGGAGCGCAAATTTATACCGAATTTCGGTTTGCGCAAGGGTTTAATGCGAAATTGTGTGGTGTTGATTCAAATTAATTTAAATAACGATTGGAATGCTTGGACTCCCCGCTCCTGCTCTGAAATTTTTCCAATGTGTAGCGCTTTGATTACGAAGCGCTTTGAATCGTTTTAACCTCCTCTGGATAAGAGATACGTACGTGATAAACACCGCGCATAAATTTCTTGAAAGCTTCGCGAATGGCGTTAATTTCTTTTAATGTAATATCCGCATTGTCCAATTGGCCTGTGGTCAGCTGGTGATCGATGACTTTATCAATCATTGTACTAAGTGCCTCCTGAGACTTCTCAGGTAAAGAGCGTGTTGAGGCCTCTACGGCGTCCGACATCATCACAATGGCAGTTTCTTTTGAGAACGGTTTAGGACCAGGGTATTGAAAAGATTCAAATTTTTCAGAGTCCGGATGATCTTCCTTGTACTTACGGTAGAAATATTCAACCCTTGAGGTCCCGTGGTGGGTACGAATAAAATCAATAACGATATCTGGTAGTCGGTGCTTTTTGGCCAATTCTATCCCGTCGCTAATGTGTCCGATAATAATTTTTGCACTTTCCGTATAACTCAATTCATCGTGCGGTGAAGCTGAAGAGCTTTGATTTTCCGTGAAGTATTGGGCATTTGGGATTTTACCTATATCATGATACAAAGCGCCAGTGCGGACGAGCAAGGTATTCCCCCCTACCAACTCCGTGGCGTGTTCCGCGAGATTTGCGACTTGCATGGTGTGCTGAAAGGTACCTGGTGCTTCCTTCGATAAACGTTTTAAGAGCGGGTTATTGGTATCTGACAGTTCCAAAAGAGTGAGGTCCGAAACCACACCAAAGGTGCGTTCAAAGAAATAGATCAAAGGAAAGATGAAAAGGAGTACGAGGGTTCCGATCAACGATGACCCCAAAGGAATGGCTGCTTCTACCGTCCACTCCATTTGTCGAATGAGATGAATGGAAAGATGAACGATCAACAGAATGCCCATTATTTTAAAAGTGCTCTGGAACAATTGGCTTCTCTTGTAGATGCCGCGGATGTTGAACAGGGTGATGAGGCCAGCGGCGAATTGGACCGCAATGAAATGTACTGCACCACTGATAAATGGGGCAACGGTTAGGAGTAAGAAGACGTGGGTAATAAGCGCTAATCGGTCGTTGAAGAAACTACGTACGAGGACCGGCAACAGGACGAGCGGAACCAAGAAAACATTTAAAACGCTTAAGGAAGAAGCCCATAAAGTGGCAATGCCCGCTCCTGTAATAGAGAAGAGCAAAAGGTTGAGGCTTGAGCTGTGGGCAATGATTTGAGTGTCATATGCATTTAAATAGAGTGCTAAGCCTAGAAAAACCAATAGTAGATAGAGTAAAGCACCTGCCCTTCCTTGCCAATTTAGATCTTCTGAAATCCCATCGAAATTTGCTTCAAGTGCCTTGAGCATTTCAAATTTTTCCGCTGTTACGGTAGCGCCACGAAGCACTACAGGTGTTCCTTTTGTAATGATCCCTCTAAAGGTGGTTAGTGCGTTTATTTTTGCTGTTAATGCGCTGTCGGTTAGCGCGGTATTTAAGGTAAAAGTAGGGACCAATTCCACACTGTCAGGCAGTGCATATTTCGCTCTCAAATAATCCGGTGAAAGGCTGTTTTTCAAGCTTATGGGAGTACCGTCTGCAAGTAGTACTTTATGATGATCTGAGGGGTGGCTGAGCACGACGCCTCGGCGCTGCCATTCTATGAATTCTGCCTCAGGTATGAGCGTGGAATCTAGATTTGAACGCCAATTGTTGATCTGGTTAATGTAGTTGTAGTAAAGGTCTTTATGGGCGATCAATTGCTGCCGATCCTCTTCCAATTTCTCTGGCGACTTTGGAAGTGCAAAATCTGTGGGTGCAATCAAATCGTCTTCCAGCCAAACTTGCCCTAGACGATAGTCGTATTGAAATTGGGCCTTAAAAGGAATGCTTACGAACAGTAATGCAATACACAGCACACTTACTATGCTGAAATAGACCCACTTCTGCTGCTGCTGTATCCAATTCGATGCTTTCATACCAAATACCTTCGTTTCTAGCGTACCAATTTAGTAGTTTAGTGGGGTCTTTTTGACACGAACCCAAATAACATTACAGAAGATGAAAGAAGTTGTGATCGTAAGTGCTGTCAGAACCCCTATGGGCAGCTTTGGCGGAGCACTGAGTAGCGTCCCTGCCACAGCCTTAGGTGCTGCGGCGATAAAGGGAGCTCTGGAAAAAGCCGGACTTTCGGCGGATGCCGTAGAAGAAGTCTACATGGGCAATGTTTTGCAAGCCAATGTAGGTCAAGCACCGGCCAGACAAGCGGCAATGGCTGCAGGAATTGGCAACCAAGTACCGTGTACCACCATTAATAAAGTTTGCTCGTCAGGCATGAAAGCCATCATGATGGGCGCACAAGCCATTAAGGCCGGAGATGTCGAGATCATTGTTGCAGGTGGAATGGAAAATATGAGTGCGGTTCCACATTATTTACCTACCGGTAGAACCGGAGTAAAATTGGGCGATATTTCGCTTGTTGATGGACTTGTTAAAGACGGGCTTACCGACGTCTACAATGCACAACATATGGGCGTTTGCGCTGAATTATGCGCTGAAGAGCACCAATTCACGCGCGAAGACCAGGATGCCTTTGCGCTAGAAAGCTACCGCAGAAGTGCGGCTGCATGGGACGGCGGAAAATTTGCTAATGAAGTGGTACCCGTTGCTGTTCCTCAACGCCGCGGGGATGCCATTGTAGTGGATACCGATGAAGAATACACAAAAGTGAATACGGATAAGGTGCCTCAATTACGTCCTGTATTTAAGAAGGACGGTACCGTAACCGCAGCTAATGCTTCGACGTTAAACGATGGTGCCTCTGCAGTTGTGCTCATGAGTGCTTCTAAAGCGGCGGAACTAGGATTGGATCCTATTGCTAGAATCACAGGTTATGCAGATGCGGCACAAGAACCAGAGTGGTTTACTACTGCACCAGCAAAAGCATTGCCAAAGGCTTTAGCAAAAGCGGGCATCACTATGAATGCGGTAGATTTTTTCGAATTCAATGAAGCCTTCTCTGTGGTTGGGCTGGCTAACATGAAGTTGTTAGGTCTTGATGCGGCGAAGGTGAATGTACATGGCGGAGCTGTGAGTTTAGGCCATCCGTTGGGTGCTTCTGGTGCACGTATCATCACAACGTTGATTGGCGTTTTGCAACAAAACGGAGGGAAAATTGGTGCAGCTGCTATCTGTAATGGCGGTGGCGGAGCTTCTGCCTTAGTGCTTGAATTGATGTAAAAAAAGGCAGCCCTTCTTTCCTACTCTGTTAGAGGGGCTGTTTATAAAATTGACTCGGTTTTAACGTTGTGGTTTGATAAGCCCGTAAATTGTACCTGTGAGTGAATTCGAAAAAGGCATAGCGTTTCTCAGTGTTATACCCATGCGAGGTGAGGCGTCCGACTCTTCGGAGCAGGTTAACGTAGTACTGTTTGGGGAAAGTTTCAGTATTCTCGAAGAGCAACCGAAATGGGTACGTATTCAGCTGGATCATGATGGGTATGAAGGATGGATTGACAGATTGCAATACCAGCCTATCTCACAGTCTTACTATGAGCTATTAGCCACTACTCCACTTCGAGTGAGTTTGGACCCGGTCCAACTTTTACAGGGTACTGGCCCTGCAGATTATCCCTTGATTGTCCAAGGCGCCTATCTGCCTTTTCTCGATGCCGGTACCATTCGTTTGGAGCAACAATCATATACGTTTGAGGGTGCTTTTAGTACAGGAAAAAAAGACCGAAAGGAATTGGTCGATTTTGCGTTTTCTTACCTCAATGCCCCCTACCAATGGGGCGGGCGTACGCCTTTTGGAATCGATTGTAGTGGATTTACCCAAATGGTCTATCGATTGGCCGGACATTACCTGCCGCGCGATGCTTCCCAACAAGCAAAAAAAGGCACCACATTAAGTTTTCTAGAAGAGTGCACGCCTGGGGATTTAGCATTTTTTGATAACGCAGAAGGAGCGATCACACATGTGGGCATTGTACTCGACGACTTTCACATCATTCATGCGAGCGGCCGTGTTCGCGTAGACGGGTTGGATCACAGTGGCATCTATAATGCTGAATTGGGCCGTCACACACACAAATTAAGGGTACTAAAAAGAATAATTGACTAACGGGCTAAAGCCTTTACGATATCGCCTGTAGTGTCCCAGAATGCATCTAAACCTATCAACTTTGTCTCAAACCAAGAAAGTATGGTAGGCCATTGCTCTTTATCATAGAAATAGGCGTTCTCTAGTGTTATAGCAATTCTTGACACTTCAATACCGCTGTCTAAAAAATGTGAAGACTCATAAACTACGGCATCGCCCCACTCCGCTTCAAGCAAACGACGTAACTCTATGAATTGGTCGAATAATAGTGCCCTTATCTCTGGATCTTTCTGCTGAATATCGATAGCAATGCCAACAATTGGCGCTGTTAACATTCTAAAATAGAGACCTTTTACTCCCGTCTTGTACGATTCCCACCGTCCTCCACCGCCACCTAAGCTATGATGGCGGGACATACGACGAACGAACTGATTAAAAAAGGCAGTATTTAGTATTTTTTTTTCTTCTCTCGAAAACATTGTTCAACTTTAAGGTCTATGACGCAATATCGTAAACTTGACGGAACACCGGTAGAAAATAGTGCTGCGTATGTTAAATCCTACCTGCAGCAATATCCGAATGTATCACTAAGCGTCGGATCAGATTCTCAAAACATTGGCGGCCATAGTTTATATGCTACCGTTATCGCCTTTAGACATCCAGGCAAAGGAGTCCATTATATTTTAACCAAACGTCGAGATACTATTATAAGAGATATGATTACTCGACTCTTTAAGGAAGCGGAAGACAGCATCACCACTGCGGAGTATTTACGAGGTGAAGGCATCAATACACCCATTACCATAGATGTCGATTACAACGAAGATGAAAACCACGCCTCACACAAGCTTATTCCCATGGTTAAAGGTTGGATTATAGGTTTAGGCTATACCATGAGCACTAAACAGCATATTCAGGTGGCTGCTGTTGCCGCAGATCATTTGTTATAAACCCTACCCTGTGTGTATAGTCACACTCGTCCCTTTTTAACTGCCTAGATTCGCTTAAAATATCGTAGCATGGGATTACTATCATTTTTATTTGGCGGATCAAAGAAACAAGACCGCATTATTGAAGCATTGCAGGCGGGCGCTAAAATCGTAGACGTTCGGAATCCGGATGAATTCAAACAAGGCCATGCGAAGGGCGCAGTAAATATTCCCTTGGGAAATTTGGGTAAGAAAACAGCGCAACTTCAAAAGGAAAATCAACCCATCATCTTGTGTTGCAGGAGCGGTGCACGTGCCGGGAATGCCGCATCTATTTTGCAAGGGGTTGGTATTACGAGTATCAATGCCGGCGCTTGGCAAACGGTGGCTAAACTTCAATAATTCGTATATAATACGGGCGTTTCCTAAACACATAGAGAAACTTTGCGTTGTAACTTTGAATAAAATTCTGACAAGAGATGCGCAACGCCCTAACCTACCTAACCGCCGCACTGTTAATTACCACACCTGTCCTAGCACAGAATCTAGGAACATTGCAAGGCGAAGCGCGCGATGCGCTTAACCTAAGCCCTCTTGTGGGCTGGGAAGTGGATGTGATACAAGGTGATTTTCAATTGGAAACTATTGTAGATGCTGCCGGTAACTTCATCTTCGAGCAGCTTCCCACTGGGCTATATAATGTGCGGGCGAAAAGTCCTAAAGGCCAAATGCAAACTTTGCATGAGGTTCAAGTTCGTTCTTCGAAACCTACCTATGTCAGTTTGCTTGTGGAGCATATCACCTCTCTAGATGAGGTAGCGGTTAGAGCAGATGCCTTCCACCGCACCCCTGAAACGCCACTGAGCATCAAAAACATCAACCGTAGCGAAATGATGCGCATGCCTGGAGCGGTTTTAGATTTAAGTAAAGTTATTCAAAGCTTTCCAGGTGTTTTACCAAAGCCCTCCTTTGGGTACGCCATTGCCATGCGCGGTGGCGCACCCAATGAAAACAGGTACTTTCTGGACGGTATTTCTATTCCTACAGTTAACCATTTTAGCATTCAAGGCGCCTCAGGTGGCGCTGTAAGCTTGATCAACCTAGACCACATTCAAGGCATGGATCTGATCACTGGCGGATTTCCAGCAGAAGTCGATGATGCCCTCTCAGGCGTATTATTGCTTGAAGGTAGAAATGCTAGAACGGATCGTTGGGGCATACGCGCCACGCAGGGCGGAACCGATTACGGCATCACCTTTGAAGGTCCATTGGGCAAGAATACTGCGGTTACTTTGAGCGGAAGAAACAGCTTCTCACAGCATTATTTCAGGTTGTTTAATATCCCTGTGCTTCCTGCTTATCAAGATGCGCAGCTCCGCATTCACCACCGATTGGCAAAGAATAAGGATTTGACCATCATCGGAGTCGGCGGTTGGGATCAATACCGACTGTACAAAGACGGTAGAGGCAGCGATGCCCTACTTTATAATGTTGGCTACATTCCAGAAGGGGATCAACAGACCGAAGTTATCGGAGCGCGTTACCGAATATTTAAAGACAACGGTCGTTGGGAATATGTTCTAAGCCGCGATCATGTAGGCAATCAAGCGGAGAAATACATTGGAAATACTGGTAATCTGGGAGATCGCCAATTGGCCTATGCCTCTTCAGAAACGAATACCAGAGCGAATCTGACCCATTACGTCGTCTCTGAACAATGGCAATGGAAGTATGGATTGAACTTTGTACACCGCGACTACGATCTCGACATGACCAGCGTTCGATACAACAACGATGAAACGGTACAACGCATCGATACGGTAGATTATATCTCTGCCCTTTCTTTTCAAAGCCTGGGGGCTTTCACACATGTGACGCGAAATTACCTTGAAAACAGACTCAGTACTAGTGCTGGATTGCGATTGGACATGCACAACCTAAACCTAAATTCTTTACTGAGAATTTCACCACGTGCGAGTGCGCAATACCACCTGAATGAGGCGTGGGCAGTTCAGAGCAATCTTGGCTGGTACAATCAGCTCCCACCGGCCATTGTGATGTTGGCAAATGAAGCAAATAATTGGACCACGTACGGGACAGAACCAGGCTCGGTTGCACAAGCAGCAACAGGGATAGAATTCCAAAACGGGGAAACGTATCGCTTTTCTTTAGAAGCGTATTACAAATATTATACGGGTATGCCCTATTTATGGGATGATGAGCAATCTTTCTCACAAGCTATTGGCGCGTATGTTGCCGTCGGTGATCAAGTAAGTTCTCCTGATGCCGAAGGCCGATCTTATGGATTTGAGCTGTTTTTACAACAGAAACTCAAGGGGAGCTATTGGTGGACTCTTAGCTATAATTATGGGCACAGTGACACAAGATTAAACGCCTCTAAACCATGGCTTCCAACAGTTTGGGACAACCGGCATAATGTAAACCTAGTGTTGGGTAAAGTATGGGGTAAAGGCTGGCAAATCGGAGCTAAATACCGTTGGGCAACAGGCACACCGTACACACCTTTTAATCCGGATTTAAGTGCGGTGCGTACGAATTGGGATATCCTGCAGCGAGGCATTTTTGATAGTCAAAACATCATGAGTGAACGTCTCCCTAGCTACAGCGTGATTGATGTTCGTTTAGACAAAACTTACAACAAGAAAAATTACAGTTTGACCTGGTTCTTAGACCTTCAAAATTTCACCAGCTCCGCGATTCCATTAATGCCCTATTTAACAGTTGAAAGAGATGAAAATGGTGCACCTCTAGTGGACCCGATGAATGCTGATGCCTATTCAGTGAAAACCATATCGAGTGATACTGGGCGATTGCTTCCGACCATCGGCCTCATCTTAGAGATTTAAACCCTATTGACCTACCTTTGCCTACCTAAACATGAACAATGCTTAAATCAATCCTTCGCAAGCTCCCACTGTTTTTAGCGAATGCAGTAATCGCATTAACTCTATTGTGTTTATTCAGTTGGCTCGTGCGTGAGACCACAAAAGGAAAGCAGTGGGTCCCGCATAAGGTAAGCCGTGCCGTTACCCATTTTTCAACGTTGCCAGACCGTTTGCTCGTAGCAAAAGCGGCAGTTGAACGTTTACCACTTGTGTTTATCCCGTCCCCTGAGGACTTTGAACCGGTGAATACCTTAGAAGAAGATGTTAAGGTGCTCATTAGCTATGCCACGGCGAATTGGAAGCGTAAAATCGTTATCAAAAACCTTAAGACAGATGAGGAGTTAAAGAGCTGGACTGTAGACCGATTAGCAAACCCACACAATAGGATCATGCATTCGCTGATGCTACCGGACAGCAGCCTCATCTATTCATTGAACGGCGTTACCGGAATCATTAAGATTGATAAAAATAGCGAGCGCCTCTGGAAACAGGACACTATTGCACATCATCACGCCATCAATATGGGCGTGGACAACACTTTTTGGGCGAATACCTACAACAAGGACAAGGGAGAGCATATTTATTATGGTGCCCAATTCAGTATTGACGGCCGCGAGTTCCCTTTTATAGACAACACCATTACCCAGTTTGATGCTACAACTGGGCGTATTCTTTTTCACAAAAGCGTAACCGAAATTCTGATTGAAAACGACTTAACCTATTTACTGATCAAATCAGATTCACCGGGAGATCCGCTGCACATCAATGATATTCAGCCTGTTTTAGAAGATGGTCCATTTATGAAAAAGGGCGATGTTTTTATTTCATCACGGACAAGCTCGTGGATCATGCACTATCGTCCCTCAACCGGCGAAGTTGTTGAAATAATAGAAGGCCCTTTTATTTCACAACACGATGTCGATATAGAATCCGACTCAACGATCATCTTCTTCAACAACGGCGGTCAAACGCTCAAAGGTGAACGACCAGACGCACACAAATTGGCAGATGATCTCGTAGTGGTTGATGAACAGTTTTCAGGCGTCCTACGCTATTACCTACAAAGTGGACGTTATGAGCCTATCTATGCCGAATTATTCACTCGAAACGAGATATTTTCCTTCACAGAGAGTCTAGTAGATGCCTTACCAGGCGGAGGTTACT
>Ga0209136_1001373_pt1 | contig 16144 bp, 10 predicted proteins | sample SaaInl0LU_22_DNA_FD_184640 | JGI IMG/M metagenome (GOLD analysis project Ga0209136, IMG submission 184640) | Marine microbial communities from expanding oxygen minimum zones in the Saanich Inlet - ESP_90LU_22_DNA (SPAdes) (version 2) | ecosystem: Environmental > Aquatic > Marine > Intertidal... | reverse complement strand
CAAAATATGAGAAGTAAAACCAAGGTAGAAGAGCATGACGATTTTCAAGGAACTGTTGAAGAATTAGGTATGTGGTCTTTTGACGGTTCATCTACAAAACAAGCTTCAGGAGGTTCTTCTGACTGTTTATTAAAACCTGTTGCAATCTATCCAGATCCTGCAAGAATTAATGGTTATTTAGTAATGACAGAGGTTTTAAATGCAGATGGTACGCCACATGTTTCTAATGGTAGAGCTACAATTGAAGATGAAGATAACGATTTCTGGTTCGGCTTTGAGCAAGAATACTTTATCATGGATACAAAAACGCAATTACCTCTTGGTTTCCCAATTGGTGGTTATCCTGCACCTCAAGGAATGTATTACTGTTCTGTAGGTGGTAGAAATACACATGGAAGATTATTAGTAGAGAAACATGCAGATTTATGTATTGATGCTGGTTTAAACTTTGAAGGTATTAACCAAGAAGTTGCTTCAGGTCAGTGGGAATTTCAATTATTTGCAAAAGGAGCTAAGAAAGCTGGAGATGAAATTTGGATTGCTCGTTATTTATTAGACAGATTAACTGAACAGTATGGTTACTATATAGACTATCATCCAAAACCATTAGGTAAAGACATGGACTGGAATGGTTCTGGTATGCATGCAAACTTCTCTAATACTACATTAAGAACTTGTGGTTCTCAAGAAACGTATGAAAAAATATGTGAAGCATTTAGACCAGTTGTAAAAGAGCATATTGCTGTTTATGGTGAGTTTAATGACCAACGTTTGACAGGTGATCATGAAACTGCTTCAATTAACGATTTCTCTTACGGAGTTTCTGATAGAGGAGCATCAATTAGAATACCTATTATTACAGTAGAAAAAGGATGGAAAGGTTGGTTAGAAGACAGAAGACCTGCTTCTAATGGAGACCCATATAAAATTGCTGGTAGAATTATTAAGACTGTTAAGTCTGCTAACATCAGCTAAATTAAAAGTTTATAAAAATGAAAAACTCCGAAATAAATTTTCGGAGTTTTTTTATGCAGAATAATTTCTATTATTCTTGACTTGGAGGATATCTAGAGATAATTTCTTTAACAAATAATCGAATTCTCTCTTCCTTCTTTTCTACATTTTGGATTTTTAATGCTCCAGTTCCTATTCCTTGCCAAATTAATTCTTTCTTGTCTTTATCTATAAAGTCTATAAAAAGTGTTCCTTCTGTGTATTCAGAAACATTTACATTATTGTTCATTCCATTCCACATCCAAGGGTTCCAACCCCATCCAAAACCATACCCCATATTGTTCTGGTTTACATTAACTTTCCTTCTAGACTTTGTAAAAATACTAACCAACATATCTGGATTATCAGACTTGGTAAAACCTTGAGCTAACAATTCTGTTTCAATTGATCGTAAAACTCGTTTTTTATCTAAACTAGAAATAGCTGCTTTATCAATGCCTGTTTTGTAAAAAGCAAACGTTTTATATTTATTAAAATCTGCTTTAGTATCATAGTCTGTAACCACTTTTACAGTATTACAAGAACTCAATGCAACTACTAAAGCTAGCAATAAGGGTTTAAAATATTTCATAGATATATAGTTTTTAATAGTTTATAGTACTTAACTAAAAATCAATAAGCATGCCAAAGTACATAAAATTTTAAACTAACGTTAAAGCTATTTTAAAACTCATAAAGAATCGTTTAATTTTTTAAGATTTTCGTAAATTGCAGCACTAAATTCAAAGATTTATTACGAATGGAACAAATACCTGCTTATAAACCTAAACATAAAGTAAGAATTGTAACTGCCGCTGCTCTTTTTGATGGGCATGATGCTGCCATAAATATAATGCGTAGAATTATTCAATCTACAGGTGTAGAAGTAATTCATTTAGGGCATGATAGGTCTGTAGAAGAAGTAGTGAATTGTGCTATTCAAGAAGATGTGAACGCTATTGCAATCACCTCTTATCAAGGTGGTCATAATGAGTATTTTAAATACATGTATGATCTTTTGAAAGAAAAAGGTGCAGGACACATCAAAATTTTTGGTGGTGGAGGTGGGGTAATTTTACCAGAAGAAATCGCTGAATTGATGGATTATGGAATTACCAGAATTTATTCACCTGATGATGGAAGAGAATTAGGCTTACAAGGAATGATTAATGACCTAGTTGAAAAATCTGATTTTGCAATTGGAAATGAATTAAATGTAACACAAGAAGAGTTAGCAAATAAAAAAATTGGCGCTATTGCAAGAGTAATTTCTTCTACAGAAAATTTTCCTGAAATAGCAAAAGATACTTTACAAAAAATACACGACAAAAATAAAACTTCTAAAACTCCGGTTTTGGGCATTACAGGTACTGGTGGTGCAGGTAAATCATCTTTAGTTGATGAATTGGTAAGACGATTTTTAATCGATTTCCATGAAAAAAGAATTGGTTTAATTTCTGTAGATCCATCAAAAAGAAAAACAGGTGGTGCACTTTTAGGAGACAGAATTAGAATGAATGCCATTAATAATGAGCGTGTGTACATGCGTTCTTTGGCAACACGTCAATCTAACTTAGCCTTATCTAAATATGTGAATGAAGCAGTACAAGTTTTAAAAGCTGCAGAATTCGATTTAATTATTTTAGAAACTTCTGGTATTGGACAATCTGATACCGAAATTATAGAACATTCTGACACTTCTTTGTATGTAATGACTCCAGAATTTGGAGCAGCAACGCAATTAGAAAAGATTGATATGTTGGATTTTGCAGATTTAGTTGCTATCAACAAATTTGATAAAAGAGGTGCTTTAGATGCAATTCGTGATGTAAAAAAGCAATACATGCGTAATAATAATTTATGGGATGTTCATATGGATGACATGCCTGTAATTGGAACTATTGCATCGCAATTTAATGATCCAGGAATGAATACGTTATACAAACGTATTATGGATAAATTAGTAGAAAAAACGAAAGCTGATTTACATTCTAAAATGGAAATTACAACAGCAATGTCTGAAAAGATATTTGTAATTCCACCAGCAAGAGTTCGTTATTTATCTGAAATAGCAGAAAATAACAGGTCTTATGATGATAAGGTTGATGAGCAAGTAGTAGTAGCTCAAAAATTATATGGAATTCATCAAACTATAGCGTCGATCACGAACACGTCTATTGCACTTACTAAAACTGGATTAGATTCTGATGAGATCCTGAAACAAGTTCAGGGTGACGATTTGCAATTTGTAAAATTGCTAATCGCACAATTCGAAAAAGTAAAAATGAACTTAAATCCATACCATTGGGAAATCATTTTAAACTGGCAAGAAAAGGTTCAGAAGTACAAAAATCCTATTTACTCTTTTAAAGTTAGGGATAAAGAAATAAAAATACAAACACATAGCGAATCGCTTTCTCATACACAAATTCCAAAAGTAGCTTTACCAAAATACCAAGCTTGGGGAGATTTATTACGTTGGAATTTACAAGAAAATGTTCCTGGAGAATTCCCATACACAGCAGGTTTATATCCTTTTAAAAGAACAGGCGAAGACCCTACAAGAATGTTTGCGGGAGAAGGTGGACCAGAAAGAACCAACAGACGTTTTCATTATGTAAGTTTAGGTATGGATGCAAAAAGGCTTTCTACCGCTTTTGATTCTGTAACTTTATATGGAAATGATCCTAGTCGTAGACCAGATATTTACGGTAAAATTGGAAATGCAGGGGTTTCTATTTGCTGTTTAGATGACGCAAAGAAACTATATTCTGGTTTCGATTTAAGCCACAATATGACATCTGTTTCTATGACCATTAATGGCCCTGCAACTATGTTATTAGGTTTCTTTATGAATGCAGCTATTGATCAGAATTGTGAGAAATACATCAAAGAACATAATTTAGAAGCTGATGTAGAAGCTAAATTCAAAGAGGTTTATGATGATAAAGAAATTGAAAGACCTACCTATCAAGGAAATTTACCTGAAGGAAATAATGGTTTAGGGTTGATGCTTTTAGGTTTAACTGGGGATCTGGTTTTACCTGCTGATGTGTATCAACAAATTAAAAAAGATACTTTAGTGCAAGTTAGAGGTACTGTACAAGCAGATATTTTAAAAGAAGATCAAGCACAAAATACATGTATCTTTTCTACAGAATTTGCGTTGCGTTTAATGGGAGATGTACAAGAATTTTTTATTGAAAAACAAGTACGTAATTTTTACTCCGTTTCTATTTCTGGGTATCACATTGCAGAAGCTGGTGCCAATCCTATTACCCAATTGGCATTAACATTATCTAACGGATTTACCTATGTAGAATACTATTTAAGTAGAGGAATGGATATTAATAAATTCGGACCCAACTTATCGTTCTTCTTTTCAAATGGTATAGATCCTGAATATTCAGTTATTGGAAGAGTTGCTCGTAAAATTTGGGCAAAAGCCATGAAAAATAAATATGGAGCTAACCCAAGAGCACAGATGTTGAAATATCATATTCAAACTTCTGGACGATCTTTACATGCACAAGAAATTGATTTTAATGATATTAGAACAACATTGCAAGCTTTATATGCTATTAATGATAACTGTAATTCGTTACATACAAATGCGTATGATGAAGCCATTACTACCCCTACAGAAGAATCAGTAAGAAGAGCTATGGCTATACAGTTAATTATCAATAAAGAATTAGGTTTATCTAAAAACGAAAACCCAATTCAAGGTGCTTTTATTATTGAAGAGTTAACAGATTTAGTAGAGGAAGCTGTATTGTTAGAGTTTGATAGAATTACAGAAAGAGGAGGCGTTTTAGGAGCTATGGAAACCATGTATCAGCGTTCTAAGATACAAGAAGAAAGTTTGTATTATGAAACTTTAAAGCATACAGGTGCATTCCCAATTATTGGCGTAAACACATTCTTGAGTTCTAAAGGATCACCTACAGTGCAACCTGCAGAAGTAATTAGAGCTACTGAAGAAGAAAAGCAACAGCAAATAAAAACCAAGGAATTGTTGAATGAAGCAAATCCTAAGAAAGTAGCCTCACAAATTGCTATTTTGCAAGAAGCTGCCATTAATAATGAGAACCTTTTTGATAAATTAATGGAAGCAACCAAAGTTTGTTCCTTAGGGCAAATTACAGAGGCTTTATTTAAAGTTGGTGGACAGTATAGAAGGAATATGTAAGTAAATAATTTAAATGACCATGAAGAAAATAATATTAATCTTTTTACTAACCTTGACATTTTCTTGTTCTGATGAAGAGACAGACTTTACAGCACAAAATGAGATGGATATTAAAGAGTACATACAAGAAAATAATTTAACGACTCAAAAAACCAACTTTGGAATCTATTATACCATAAATACAGATGGATCTGGAAATGCACCTACTGTAAATTCTAATGTGACTATTGGCTATAAAGGTTATTTTTTAGACAATAGTATTTTTGATCAATCTATGAATGCTACATTTAATTTATCTGCAGTAATTCCTGGATTTGCGCAAAGTGTACAACTTTTAAAACCTGGTGGTTCAGGTACTTTTATTATCCCTTCTCGATTAGCATATGGTAACAAAGGTTCGAGTTCTATTCCTGGAGGAGCAGTATTGGTTTTTGATATTAATTTAATAAGCATTAATTAAATTAAACGAACTTATAAATTTAAAGCGATTAAGATAATTCTTGGTCGCTTTTTTTGTTTTAGAATTTCAGATTCATCAAAATTCTTTTCAAATGCTTACCTTAGACTTATTAAATTTGATAAATTAAAAGTTATGATCATCAAAAAAGAAGACATTAAACAAGAAGTATTTGATTTATATGATGATTATGCACATAACAAATTAACAAGAAAAGAGTTCTTAGCCAAGTTATCTTTGTATGCTGTTGGTGCAATTACACTTCCAGCTTTACTAAGTTTTATTACTCCAAATTATATTGATAGTATAGTAGTGCAACCTAATGACCCAAGATTAGATTCAAAAATGATTAATTACGAATCTCCAAAGGGTGGTCAAAAAATGAAAGGCCTGCTTTCTATTCCCAAAGATGATAATAAAAAACTACCAGGAATCTTGGTTGTGCATGAAAATAGAGGTTTAAATCCTTATATAAAAGATGTTGGTAGAAGAGCTGCTTTAGATAATTACATTACATTGGCTCCAGATGCTTTAGCACCTTTAGGTGGTTATCCTGGAAATGATGATGAAGGAAGAGCAATGCAAAGAAAAAGAGACAGAGATGAAATGATTGAAGATTTTATTGCTGGTTATAACTATTTAAAAAAACACAAAAATTGTAATGGTAAAATAGGTGTTGTTGGTTTTTGTTTTGGAGGGTATATTTCAAATATTCTGGCTGTAAGAATTCCAGAGTTAGCAGCTTCTGTGCCTTATTATGGCAGACAACCTGATGCTGAAGATGCAGCAAAAGTTAAAGCACCTTTACTTTTACAATATGCTGGTTTAGATAAGAGAGTAAATGCTGGTTGGCCAGATTATGAAAAGATTTTAAAAGAAAATGAAGTCACATACACAGCTCATTTTTATCCTGATGTAAATCATGGTTTTCACAACAATACCACTCCAAGATATGATGAAGCTGCTGGAGAATTATCTTGGACAAGAACAATGGATTTTTTCAAAACACATTTAAAAGAGTAAGTTTTAAATGAGCAAAAAAAAATTAATTAGCAAAGAGCTAGAAAATTTTTACAACAAAGCTTCAGAAGAAACCCGCCTTGAAAAAGGCATGGGTATTTTTGAGTTTGAACGAATTAAAGCTCTAATAGCAAAACACATTTCCAAACCAAATTGTACCATTATTGATGTTGGAGGTGGAACAGGAAAATACAGTGAATGGCTTGCAAAAGAAGGACATTCAGTTCATTTAATAGAACCAGTAGAAAAACACTTAAAACTCGCACAAAAGCGAGCAAATAAACTTAAAAATAAATTTTCTATTACTATTGGTGAAGCTAGAAATTTACCATTAAAAAAAGAAACTGCAGATATTGTAATCCTTCACGGACCTCTATATCATTTGCAAAGAAAAGAGGATAGAATAAGTGCAATTGAAGAAGCAAAACGTGTGCTTAAAAAAGGAGGTATTATTTTAGGATTTGCAATAAATGCTACTGCATCTACTGTTGTCGGTTTAATGAATGGGATGATCCATGCCAACTCATTTTTTGAAATGTGTAAACAAGAATTAACTTCTGGTATTCATAATGCCCCTAAAGATTTTCCATTCTTATTGACCGATGCTTATTATCATAAACCACAGGATTTAAAATCAGAATTTTTAGAACATAATTTTAAAATTTTAAATCTCTTTGCTGTAGAGGGTATGATTTGGTTAGACAATGAATATTTTGCAAATATGTTAGATAAAAAGAAATCAAAAACTTTAAAAGCGCTACAAACACTCACAGAAAATGATGAATACCTCTTGCCTTTTAGCCCACACATGATGCTTGCAGCTAAAAAATAATTTTTTTTTATAATAAAAAGTTACTTCTAATTCTATAAAAGCATTGTGCTTTAAATTTTATTAAAACGACATAGATCTGAGAAATTCATTTCATTTAAAATTGATAACTTTGCTATTAAATAATTAAATATAAAATAGAAATGGCAAGAGGATATTTTAATGTTCCAGTTGCAATAAACGAACCTGTTAAAGGGTATGCACCTGATTCTCCAGAAAGAGAGGAATTATTAGCAACTTATAAAGAAATGTTTAATGGCAATGTAGATGTGCCAATGCATATTAATGGTAAAGAAGTAAGAACAGGTAACACTAAAAACATTACACCTCCTCATGACCATCAACATGTTGTTGGACAATATCATACAGCAGATCAAAGCCATATAGATGACGCAATTTCTACAGCATTAGCAGCTAGAAAATCTTGGTCTTCTGTTTCTTGGACAGAAAGAGCATCTATTTTTTTAAAGGCAGCTGAATTATTAGCTGGCCCTTATAGAGCAAAAATGAATGCTGCTACCATGATTGCACAATCTAAAAATGTACATCAAGCAGAAATTGATGCGGCTTGTGAAATGATTGATTTCTTTCGATTTAATGTACAGTATATGATCGATATTTTTAAAGATCAACCACAATCTGCTCCAGGAATCTGGAACAGAGTTGAATATAGGCCTTTAGAAGGTTTTGTATATGCAATTTCACCTTTTAACTTTACGTCTATTGCAGCGAATTTACCAGCAGCTGCGGCTTTAATGGGTAATGTTGTAGTTTGGAAACCATCTGATCATCAAGCATATTCTGCACAAGTTATCGTAGATTTATTTAAAGAAGCCGGTTTGCCTGATGGTGTAATTAATGTAGTTTATGGAGATCCTGTTATGATTTCTGATGCATGTTTATCTTCTCCAGATTTTTCTGGTTTACACTTTACAGGATCTACAACCGTATTTAAAAATCTTTGGAAACAAATTGGTAACAACATACATACGTATAAAACCTATCCAAGAATTGTAGGTGAAACTGGAGGTAAAGATTTTATATGGGCTCATAATTCTGCAAATCCTTTACAAGTTGCAACAGCAATTACTAGAGGATCTTTTGAATATCAAGGTCAAAAATGTTCTGCTGCTTCACGTGCATACATTCCTGCTTCTATTTGGAATGATGTTTTAAAACACTTAAAAAAGCAAACATCAGAATTAAAAATGGGTTCTCCAGAAAATCCAGATAATTTTGTAAATGCAGTAATTCATCAAGGTTCTTTTGATAAAATTGCAAAATATATTGATGCAGCAAAAGAAAACGAAAATGCAGAAATTATTATTGGTGGAGGACATGATAAATCTAAAGGATACTTTATTGAACCAACTGTAATATTAGCTAAAAATGCTACTTATGAAACAATGACAACTGAGTTATTTGGGCCAGTGATGACTGTTTATGTTTATGAAGATAACGAATGGGAAGCTTCTTTAAAATTAGTAGACAACTCTACTGAATATGCTTTAACAGGTGCAATTTTCTCTACGGATAGATATATTGTTGAGCAAGCCTCTAAAGCATTAGAAGATGCCGCAGGAAACTTTTATATTAACGACAAACCAACAGGTGCTGTTGTAGGTCAGCAACCTTTTGGAGGAGCAAGAGCTTCTGGTACAAATGACAAAGCTGGTTCTGCACAAAATCTATTAAGATGGACATCTGTGAGATTAATAAAAGAAACTTTTGTTACTCCACAAGATTACAAATATCCATTTTTAGGTTAGAAAAATGATAGAATTAAAAAAGCCCCATCAAATTGATGGGGCTTTTTTAATTTATTCAATAACTAATTTTCTAATGGTTTGTTTATTTCCATTATTAATTTTTAACAAATACAACCCTTTAGATAAGTTATTAAAAGAAATATCTTCTTTAAACAATATACTTGTATCTCTAAAAACTTTCTCTGCAACACTTCTTCCGCTTATATCAAACAATTCTATTTTCGTTTTAGCAGTGTCAAATGTTTTAAATATTAATGTAAAGTTTCCGTTATTTGGATTTGGAAATAAATTGAACTTATTAAAAGTTACATCATCTAAAGACGCTGTAGCTTCTTCTACAATTATGGTATAGTCTTCGGTTTCTCCATCATGACCATTAATACAAGAGGTTGGAAATTCATTTTCTTCTGGGTCAGAGTATTTACTGATAACTCGCATAACAGTTGAGCCTAATTTTGCATTTGAAGGTACCGTTATTTGTAAAGGGCTTAAATCTGTTGCACCATTGGTAACATTTGCTGCAAGGCCTAAATTATATTCTTCATCTGTATCGTTAAAAACACAATCACCATTCCAATCTATCCATGCTTTAACCAATACTTTATAATTTCCATCTGAATTTACATTTACAGTTAACTCATGGGTATCATCTCTTTTTACATTGGTAGAAATCTCTGTGTAATCAAAATAACCTTGTAGCACTAGATTATCATTATACTTCGAAGAAAATTTATTAATTGTGTTAAATTTTACTAAAGTTGTACTTGTAGCGTACTCAGTTGTTCCGATAGATTCACATAAGGTACAACTTTGCGTTGTAAAAGTATAAGCATCAGAAAAGCTTCCTTCTCCACAAGAATTTTTGGCTTTTACCCTCCAATAGAAAACTGATTCTTGCTCTAAAGCAGGACTATCAAATGAATTTGTATTAGAGTTACCTGAAGCAATAATATTTGAAAAGTTACTGGTAGTAGAAATTTCGATATCGTAAGAAGTGGCATTATCATCTTCTTGCCAAGTTAATACTGGTGCTATTAATGCATCTGTCTTATTATCTTCTGGAGTAGATAATGTTAAGGCACTAAACGTTGGTGAGTTTATATCTAAACTAAGTGCTAAATTTTGAACAACACTTCCACCAGTGGCAGAAACATTTATCGTATAATTAATCGGGTTTACGTCATTAAAATTTAAAATGGTTACAACAACATCACCATTTTCACTTACTGTTTCTGGAGTAAAAGATACTTGAGAATTTAATGGATTGCCTGCACTTGAAAAACTAACTGTTTCTGAATAATTATTTATAAAATCTAAGTTTAATGTATAACTAACCGTCTCTTCACTAACATTACAAGCACTTAAATCTCCAGTGGTGTTTGTAAAAATAAAGGTTGGTTCTGTAGAATTTACATTAATAACTCCTGAATTAATAGTATAAAAAATATTACCGACAGCTTCAACCATTATTTTTGCATTGGTTGCTACTTCATTCGGAATTACAATATCTTGAGTACCGTCATTTGGAGTATTAGCAAGAAGAACAACTGGAAATGTTACTCCACCATCTTTAGAAAGTCTAATATTTACAAATTCGCAATTAATTGGCGCTATATCTGTAGTACTTTTTGTCCAACTAATGGTTTGTGTAGACCCTACATCCCAAGTAACATCTGAAGCCTGAGAAGTAACTGTAAAAGCAGCAACATCTGCAACTGTAATTTTAACATCATCTCTTGCTGTGCTTCCTCCGCCAACATTATTATCCCTAACTGTGAAGGCAAAATTTAACTCTCTTGCTACTGAGGGAAGCACTTCCCAAGGAGAGGATCCAATACCCCCAACCCCACTATTTTCTGCTAATTCAGGGAAATGCCTATAAGCTACAGTTTTTGAAGGCAAAGACCTAAACATAGGGCCACCACTATTGGTTTCAGCAGGTGGCATTATTTCACCTATTTCGTTATCTATCTGCTCCCAATTATAGCTAAGTGTACCTAGACCATCTGCATCATCCGCCTCTCCAGTTAATTTAAATGGTGTTGATTTTGGAATAGTATAATCTGATCCTGCATTTGCAGTTGGTGTAGCATTATTGGTATCTGTTAATGTAGCACAGCTACCTGTAGTCTGGATAATGCTTTGCATTTGAGAAATACTAACTGTATGAAAATAATCATCACTATTACCTGAAGCATCACCAACACTTAAAACATTTGGATTACAAATACCAGCATAACCCATAATTGTAGACCCACTACCTGGTTCTATAGCTGTAGCATTAGTTCTATTACAATTATTATTCTGTGTATGTGTTGCTCCAAATTGGTGGCCAATTTCATGAACTACATAATCTATATCATAAGGATCGTTTACTGGAGAAGAAATCCCAGTAACACCTCTAGCCTTTTGTCCATCTCTACAAACAACCCCTAAACCTGCTAGACCACTACCTCCAATACTAAAGATATGACCAATATCATAATTTGCGGTTCCTATTTGTAAGTCACAAATACCTTGAACTTCATTTATCATAGTATTCGCAGTACCATCTGTAATTCCGTCTGTATTGGCATCTAGAAAAATAATGTTTGTATTATTTTCTACTAAAACCATTTTTACACCTAAATCTTTTTCAAAGACACCATTAATTCTTGTTAATGAGGTATTCATTGCAGAAAGGACGACTGCTTTTTTATCTTCATCAGTTGCAGACGAGGCAATTCCTTGTCTATTAATATGAAACTGAGCATATTCTCCACTACAAACAACTGCAAGTCTATATGTTCTTAATTTGCCATCATTTACTAGTCTATTAAATATTGGTTCTGAAGCAACTTGTTTCACATTGTCTTCTACCAAACATTGAAAATCTTGTTCTTCTTTAGGTAAATCCAATCTACTATAAACAATGTAATTGTTTTTATCCTTAGAGTAAGGATCTATGTATGTTGTAGCTTCATGTTTTGAAGAAATGACTGCATGTAAACCATCATAACCTATGCTTATCTTAGCAATAGCAGTTGAATCATCTAAACCTATTGCTGTGTATGATTTAATTTCGGGAAACCTTAATTGCAGTGCTGTTTCAAAATTAGACGTTTCTCGAACTAAAAAACGATTCAAAACCCCACTTTTGTTAGGTAAGTAAATAAGGGTTTTATTTTGAGTTGAAGATTTTTTTAAGACTTTTTGAAAAGCAGTAAGTTTTAAATTTAATAATTGATAAGAAGTTGGAAAATACTCTTTTTGATAGATGTCTTTTTTTTGAAAAGAGTTCTTTGATTGTTCTGAAACACTCCAGAAATTTTGAGCTGAAAATTGATTTACAAAGAGTAATAGTAAAGTTAAAATTGTGAGATTACGTAATTTTTTTTGCATAAATTAAAATTTTAAACAAGTATGTAACTAACAAATATAGGAATTATTTACCTTTGTATTCGAAATTATGAACAGAAACATACTACTTAAAGACCTTACTTTAAAAGACTATAAAGAAACTTGGGATTACCAAACTGAGTTATTACAAGAGATTGTAGATACAAAAATTTCGAACCGTAAAAATTCTGAAACAGTAACTACCAAAAATCATTTCTTGTTTGTAGAGCATCCACATGTATACACTTTGGGTAAAAGTGGAGATTTGAGTAATTTATTATTAAATGAAATTCAAATAAAAGAAAAAGGAGCTACATTCTATAAAATTAACAGAGGTGGAGATATCACATATCATGGACCAGGACAAATTGTTGGATACCCAATTTTAGACTTAGAAAACTTTTTTACAGATATTCATAAATACTTACGCTTGTTAGAAGAAACAATCATTTTAACTATTGCAGAATATGGTATTAAAAGCACTAGAAGTGAAGGTGAAACAGGTGTTTGGTTAGATGCAGGTACTCCTTTTGCCCGTAAAATATGTGCTATGGGAATACGTTCCTCTAGATGGGTTACTATGCACGGTTTTGCCTTAAATGCAAATGCAAATTTGGGTTATTTTGATAATATAATTCCTTGTGGAATTCGTGGTAAAGCTGTAACCTCTATGGAAGCTGAATTGAACAGGAAAGTGGATATAGAAGAAATAAAAAGTAAAATCTTAAAGCACTTTAAGACTCTATTCGAGGTTGAAAATTTTATAGATTCTTAGCTTATTTTTCCTCGTTGAAATATACTTTATAATACTTCATTTTTTTCTCTTCATCGTAACCTCTTTCTAAATATTCTGAGGCTGCATCTGGAGCATCAACATCTAATTTAATACTGATATTGGTATCTAACTTAATTTCAGTTTTAAGTTTATTTTTTTCTTTCTTTAAAACAACTCCAGAAACATCAAAATTATTTCTGATAAGAACATCATTTAAATTTTCATAATGCTTCTTGTAATCTTCAAATAAATCTTTGTGTTTCTCTTCTTCAAAAATTTCATCTTTAAAATTATGATAATCTACAGCCTCATGTTCTTTAAAATAATCCACAGTGTTTGCCAAAAAATTACCTTGCTCTTGTTTTCCAAATTCAGGCTTAATAACTTCTTCAGAAAACTCTTTACATAACTCTAAATAGTTTTGAGTGTGTGAATTATAATCATCTGCAAGCTTAACTCCTAGAAAATTCTTAATCCAATATTGGGCATCATAATTATTATTATCTACAGAAAATACAACTGTACCTTCTGTATCTGAAGTATTCAAAATTAAACAACCTTTATCAATTTTTCTTGTAGATATTCCTTTTTGAACAACAACATCAAAACTCTCATTATCATCTAAATAAGTTTGAAAAAAATCTACTTTATTCTCGATTTTAAACACACCAATAGCTTCTGTCAAAACATCTTTATACTCAATACCTTCTATAAAAACTACAATAACATCACCCGTTTTAATTTGTGCAGAATTAGACTGCTCATACAAATGGTTTACCATGTTTTTAGAAAATTCTACAAATGCACTTTCGTTTTTAAAAATTTCTGAAGCATAATCATTTAACTCATTTAAACGCACATCTGCATGGTGTGAAAAACGATAACTTTGAGTTAGAGAACCAAAAGGTTTTAAAAGAAAACTTTTCATTAAATCATAGCTTTCTTGATCAAAACGAATTAAATCCTCAGAAAAAACATTCTGGCCACTATTAAATTTATTAGCCACTTTATGTAAAATACATTTTGTTATTTCTGCTCTCGTTTTTTTAATCATCTCTAAAACTTTAGGAGGTAAAAATAGAAAAACTTTATGGCTAAAAATCTAATTTTTTATAAAAAAAATCGCTCTTTAAATTAACAATTTTGATGAAATGATTCAGCAAGTAAAACCAAAGAGTTCTTAAAACTTTAATTTAAATTGTTCTGGCAACAATTTAAATGTCTTACGATGATGAATTGTAGCCCCAAATTCACGAATAGCAGCTCTGTGCTCTTTGGTAGGATATCCTTTATTTTTTTGCCAATTGTACATTGTAAATTCTTGATGAATCTTTTTCATATATTCATCTCTGTAAGTCTTAGCTAATACTGAAGCTGCGGCTATACTTAAAAACTTAGCATCTCCTTTTACGATAGTTTCATGAGGTATCTGTTTGTAATTTCTAAACTTATTTCCATCAACAATAATAAATTCTGGAGTAATTTTTAAATCTGCAATAGCTCTATGCATACCTGTAATTGAAGCTTGCAAGACATTTAATTCATCTACCTCATCTTGGTATATGAATGATACTGCATAAGCTAATGCTTGCTCTTCTAAAATTGGTTTTAAAATCTCTCTATTTTTTTCTGACAACTGCTTGGAATCGTTTAAAAGTGGATGAGAAAAATCTTTAGGCAAAATAACTGCAGCTGCAACAACGGGTCCAGACAAACAACCTCTACCTGCTTCATCTGTGCCGGCTTCTATAAGATAACCACTATAATTTGATTTTAACATGTTACAAAGAAAATAAATTTATAATTAACAGATATACCTATAATTATTAACTACAATTTTCGTTTAATTATTTTACATTTGCTTTTGTTGATTTTTGAAATGAAAAAAACGTTTGTACTTTCTTTTTTGATATTTATATTTTCACTGAGCAGCTTGCATAGTCAAAGAAAACTAGGTGCAGGAGCTAAGAGAGAACAAACTACTAGAATTGGTTTAGACGGAAAAGTTGATACTTTAAATACAAAAAGTTCTACTAAAGTTATTTTATCTGGAAAAACAAAATGGACTGATTATAAGATTATTTCTCATAATAGAGATACAACATACATAGACACTACTCTTACTTTACAAAAAGAATATAAATTTAATTATTTACGAACTGATAATTTTGAATTATTGCCTTTTCACAACCAAGGGCAAACCTTTAACAACTTAGGGTATAGTTACAATAATATATTGCGTTTACCAGATTTTGGGTTTAGTGCAAAACAGGTAAGTTATTTAGAAGTTGATGACATCAACTATTTTGAAGTGCCTACTACAACTACTGAAATAATGTACAGAACAGGCTTACAACAGGGCCAAGTTGTAGATGCTTTATTTACGCTCAACTTTTCAAAAAGATTAAACGTATCTCTATCCTACAAAGGGCTTCGCTCTTTAGGAGCATACAGAAATTCCTTGGTAAGTAATGGTAATTTTAGGGGAACTTTTAATTATACTTCTAAAAACAAACAATATGAAGTTAGAGGGCATTTAGCAACTCAAGATTTTTATCATCAAGAAAACGGAGGGTTGACTCCAACATCTTTAGAAAACTTTATTAATGAAGATCCAAATTACGAACAAAGATCTCGTTTAGATGTAAATTTAAATGATGCTTCTAGTCAATTTGATGCTTCTAGACTTTATATCGAACATAGCTATAAACTTTTAGCTGAAAGAGATACG
>Ga0209136_1001357_pt1 | contig 16276 bp, 9 predicted proteins | sample SaaInl0LU_22_DNA_FD_184640 | JGI IMG/M metagenome (GOLD analysis project Ga0209136, IMG submission 184640) | Marine microbial communities from expanding oxygen minimum zones in the Saanich Inlet - ESP_90LU_22_DNA (SPAdes) (version 2) | ecosystem: Environmental > Aquatic > Marine > Intertidal zone... | reverse complement strand
ATCTCTTGACCATCCGTGAATACACCGTACTCCCCAATATTAAGGGTGTCCCCTGTATTAGCATCGGTCCAATACACCTCTGTGAACCCTTGTGCGTCACTTGATTTCAATGGAGTCGCCTTTAACTCAATGCTGTCACAGAAATTCTGATTGTATCCGACAATCAAATCAACTGACTCTGGAGCAAATTCAATAATCCAATAATTAGAGTAATTCATATTATTATGCCACTCGTCACCCCAATAGTCATGTGTTGCGTAAGCATAATCTGAATAAGGTTGATCCAAGCTAGATCTCCAATTGCTATAGGTTAATGGCTGCTCATCAACCCCCACCCATTGAGAACCATTCCAATAAATTCCGATGTGAGCATTAGAGTTTACTCCTGCATTTTCTGCTAAATCCCAGACATATGAATTTTCTGTTGCAGAATTTGGGATCCACATATGCCCTCCAACTTCCTCTGATATTATTCGAGCCTGTGTCCAAGAATAATACTGCTGAACCATGTAATAATGGTGACCTTCAAATTCTCCCAAATAAGTTGAATTTGTAATATTATTACTTGTCAATTGCTCACCAGTATATTTCGCTGGAACTCCTTCAATTATCAGTTGTGGAGCATCTTGGAAGTAAATATCTATGGTATCTCGTCCAATACAACCAAACTGATCACTTACCTCTACCTCGTATGATCCCGTTTGTGCAACACCCACAGTTTGGGCGGTTGATGAATTGCTCCATGAGTACGAATTAGTGCCGCCACCGCCAGTAACGTCCGCTGTTAGGTCTATGGTGTTTCCAATTCCTAAACACATGCTCGTTAATCCGCTAACACCATCACTACTCAATGTGGTGATGCTAACTGCTGGCAATTCATGATCGAAATCCAATAGAAGTGTATCGGTAACGGAACAACCATCTTCATCGGTCACCACAACTTCGTAGTACCCGTTTCTGAAATCTTCCGCCCAGTTATTGCTTGAGAACGTATTTGAGCGCGGCGATGAATTTGAATTTGAACTGAAGTAGTAAGAACCGTCATTCCAAACATACCCGTCAGCGGCACTTTCCGTTTCAAGGAATGTAATAGAATAGGCATACTGAGAGGTTCCGAATGGATTTCCTCCTTCAATAGCAAAGGCCAATTCCCCATCGGAATCGCCGTTACAATTTGCATTAGAGCTCAAATTCGAAATCGTAATCGAAGGCAGTGTAACAATCGTTACATCAATCGAATCCAGTTTCGCCTGAGTCGAATTATCCGATGCAATAGCACGATAAGTACCATCCGCCAAATTCGAAGCTGTCTGCGTGCTGTTCCAGCTCCAGTTAGCGTCAGTTATACTCTTCCACTGGTACGAAGCCGTCCCAGAGTAATTCAAAAGGTTTACAGTAATAGAACCGCTATTGGTTTCACAGAAACCGTTGTGTTCTACAACACTTGTCATACCAAGTTGAGGAGCACTTTCGATGCTCTCAATAGCCCCCAAATCGGGTGAAGTGCCTGTTAGACTAGGACGTGTATTTCCTAAAAGATCCGTTGCGGGAGCTGAAAGTGATGCTCCTGCCACAGTAGCTGTAGAGGAACCCGCACCCAATACGGAAGAAACGCTTGAAGGTGCATAATTACCATTTGCAATATCCTCGTAATACGAGCCAGTGGTGATATTCGAGGAATACGTAATGTTTGTCGTACCACAGTTATTGTCGTAAAGTGAACTACTTGGAAGGTTCACGAAAGAATTTGCTATGGTAAGGTTGTAGTTGTCACAGGTGTTGTCGTAAAGAATTGCAGTCGCATCATTTGCATCCAAGATGGAATTCCAAATGACTAGATCTACATCACCCCAATCACACTTTAAGAATCCTGTCGATCCATTAGTCAAGTTATTGTTGACTATGGTACTATTTACTAAGCGGATTTTAGAACTACCGTCCTGAATTTGCATAGCCTCCGCTTGAGTACTTGAATTTCCTGCGATCAACAAATTCTTGAAGGTAATCCAGTACGACTGAGTTTGATGAATAAGTATCGGCATTTGACCGCTACCATTCAATACTCGAATGTTAGTGATGTCTATTGATGAACCAACACAGCACAAAGATGCGAAGAACCCACTAGCCCCATCATTCGCTTGGTTTGAAACCATATCAATGTTGTTCATTACCAAGCTTCGCGGTGAGTGCAAATACATCGCACCACCATGATATGATGTGCTGTTATTTTGAAAGTGGTTGTCTGTCAACACTAGATAACCATCTGAACTGTAAAAACCACCACCATCATTGCTCGCCTCATTACCTGTAAACGTTGAGTTTTTCAAGGCCATTCTTGACCATTCACGTTGAAGCACAGCACCCCCTCTTTGAGCACTATTTGATTTGAATTGAACACCGTCAATCAATAGCGTTCTCTCGTTAGCTAGAGTAAGTGCTCCACCGCGATCGTTGTTTACGACCATTCCATTTTGTATGGTGAGTGCTTCAATTCTATTGTAAGTAGTATCTGCCCAATTCGATGAAGTTTGTGAATACGGATAATCGAATACATAGGCGCTTGAACCACCATCGATGATAGTATTGTGAAAATGATTCGTATCACCATCGATCAAGTACTTTGAGCCAATAACCACCGAACTATTAATCGTAATAGAGTCCTCAAAGTATGTTCCGTCCAAAACAATGACCGTATCTCCTTTACAAGTGCTTGAAACAGCTCTCGAAATAGTAGCAAAAGGATCCGTTTCACTCAAGCCATCATTACTATTATCTCCTGTAGTTGATACGTAATATGTAGATTGAACTTGCTCAAGAATTTCCACTGTATCCCCGACTTCACAACCTGTGGCATCGTCAATAAAGAAATAATACTTTCCAGGCGCAAGATTCGACTTTGTTCCTACATAATCCTGAGGATTGTTTAGGTCCCAATATCCGTCTATTTGTGATCCTGATTCGTTGCGCACTGCAGTTCGGTAGGTCCACCAGTCGCTACTGTAAGGGGTTCCTCCGCTGATATTACCCCATGAAACACGTCCATTATTTGAGGAAATAAATTCACAACTGTTGGAGACATCCAGGATCTCCATGTTTAATGGATTATTCAGCGCAACAGTTTTTGTTATGGTATCTAAGCGGTCTACACTATAGACTTTCAACGTGTATGTGCCCTTAGACGAGGCCAAGTAATCATCGTCCGTGCCTAGTACGGTTCCGTTTTGGATCCATTCAACAGAATAATTATCCGAGTTGAATACTTGAGCCGAAATCAAATAACCACAACTTGTTGTTTGGGCAGCGAAGTCTCCTTGCGATTTTGCATTTTCATACGCTCCTGCATCAGGGTTTGAACCAGTTGGGTTTGGGCGAGCCCCGCCCAATAAATCCATAGGTGGTGATTTGTAAATTTTTCCAGATACATTCACCGTAGACCGTGCTAATCCGATGGCACCAGAATAGTTATTCAACTCACCCGTATTCGTTAGCGCGGGTGTATTTGAGCTGTAGCTTCCCGAATATCCACTTTCAGCATTTCCAACCACACTATTTACAATTTCAATAGTTGCATTAGAACTGCTCTGATCCATAATAAATCGACCAAAAGTCTCGTCAACGACACTATTAACAAAGTGAAGCGTTGAATAAGAGCCCGAACCTATTCTAAAGACATACCTATCGTCACTTAGATCAATATCATCTATCGTAACGTGATTGAAATACGCTTTAGCACTATTGTTCAAATACAACACTACGCCATTGTTGTTATATCGATCTGAAATACCCGTGATATGCGTATTCTCTATATATAGTTCGGCGCTATTTGAAATATTGAATAAGCTATTGTCTTGCAGAACATTGGAGATGCGAGAATTCAATATTGTGAGCTTTCCATATGGAACAGCAAAGGAAATTCTCTGGTCGCCATCACCAGAGTTACCAATATCATCAACATATACGCTGTCCAGTATAATCTCACCAGAGCTAAACCAACTCAATACGATACCGTTGGCACAACACTTACGGGAAGTTTGTTCTATTACAGAATTTTTTATTTGCGTATTACCGGTTACGTTCCAACCGCCATAAATACCCGCGCCGTCATCACTATCTTGGAATCCGCCTTTCATGGTAAAACCAACTATCTTGGAGGCGGCACTATCTAGTGGCTCGGTAGTGTTATCATAGTTAACGAGACGTCTCAAGCCTTGACCATTAATAATGGTCGTATTAACCGCATTGGTATTACCTAAACGGAAATAATCAGAGGCAATGAAAACGTTTTTAGTGATATTCAATGTCTCGTTATACGTACCAGGAAGAACATAAACCTTTCCCCTGCTTTGACTTTCAGAAATACCTTTATTAATGGTCTTGTACGGATCACTTAAAGTACCCGTTCCATTAGCATCGTCACCATTTGTTGCATCAACATACATAGGTTGATAAGCCGTAAATGATTTAGAAACAGAACAACCATTTAAAGTTGCCGTGGCAGTATACTCTCCCGTTGAATAAATATGGATAGAATCGTTAGTCGAGCCCGTCGACCATTGGATGGTCGCGCCAGATGTGTAATCCGCCTCAATCTCAATGTGGTTCGATCCTGTCAAATCTGAAGTTCCACTCAAATTAGTGATAGACAAGGCCGGAGCATCATTTATCGTAAAGGTATAATTATCAGATGTTAACGAACAGGTTGTGCCATCAGATTTCGTGTATGTACCGGTTACCGAAATCGTGTGACTACCATTGCCGCTTACCCAAATAGATTTTGTTGTTTCTCCGGAACTCCAGAGATATGTATCAAAAATAGATGGCGCGAATAGCTGAACAGAATCACAATATGTTGAGCCCGAAAGAAGTTTTAAACTGTTAGAATTATACTCTATTAACGCCAAATCGTAAGTAGCGCCATTTGCTTCCCACTTATCATTATAATAGTACTTTGAAATATATTTATTATCACCACTAGAATAGAGATTGTTTAAATCCCAATTAGTATATGTAGAGGTCGAACCATTATCCCAACTAACGCTCGCGTCCGAATGATTATATCTTCCGCTTACAGCAAGCATGTAAACCCCGCCATTAGAATTGTGATACTGATTTTGAGCATTGTGAATTAGAGCGTCCTCATTAGCATTATCAATACTGGTTGGAACGGCGGCAGTTCCGTACAAAATCTGACCTAAACTAGAAATGTCAATCCCCTGATCAGAGAAAAAGTATAATGTACCTGAGGGGTCTTCCACGAGTTTTTTGAAAGAATAGCCTCCTATCTCATGTGTATCTTGTGTTAATACCTCAAATCCATTTTCAGAAAGGTATATTTCTGGGAACGAAACCATATTAATATCCAGCGCAGCAGAGGACATAGAACACCCAAACTCATTAGAGACCGTAACGGTATAAGCTCCTCCATCAACAATCGATATCTGAGCGCTAGACTCACCTGTACTCCAACGCGCAGACTGATTTGAAGTCAAGGTAACTGTGAGTGTTTCAGTATCTCCTTCACAAAAATCCGTAGACGAGGCGGTAATTGTAGGGACCGATTCAGATGCGGAGTAGATCCGGACTGTATCGTCATATTTACAAAATTGGTTCGTGTAACCCGTTATGTAAACTAGATCGTCCGAGGAAACATTTAATTCATTCGTAGTACCAGAATAAGTGCTATTCGCTGAAGACCAGGTATAGTTTGCAGCAGAACTTGTCAATCTAAGCGTTGATGCCGAACCACATAACACAATGGTATCTTTTCGAGCCGCATTAGAATACTTGAAAGATGTACTAGGGCGGTAGTCGTTAACAACAAATCCACCTGTGGTAGTACATTGACTGTTATTTGGATTCGCAACGACTACTGATGCATCAAACCCAACATTATCTAGAGCAATAGAAGGGTTCTGTGGACTATTACCTCCCCAAGTATTGTAACAAAATTCAAAAACGAGATTTTCTGCACCGTCCCAATCGATGTCGTTGATATCAAAGTAATTCCAACCTGATTGATAATCCATACAGTTCCAACTACCCAAATAATCAGAATTTGATGTTTCAAAACCAGTCATACTCGTACTGGTGGTTTGATACACTCGCAACTCTACCTGCGTGTTACAGTTAGAGTTCCAAGAAGCATTTAAATAAAAACCGATTTCTTTAAGAGTACTTCCCTGGGCAAGTCCAAGGTCCGTAAGTTCGCTTGCGCGGTATAAATATTGCTGCTTATTATTCGCGTACTCAGCACCAAACGGGGCAAGGTATTCTTCACTTGGATTCAAAATTCCAAATAGACCACCCGACGGCGAGGAAGCATTACTAGTAGAGCCTATACCGCCATTCGTTGAGGAAGTAGTTGGATAGTCATCTGAATAGATTTCAGGGTTATCACTATCAAAGCCGATATAAACGCTTTCTGAGTTGACCCCATCTCCAACACTGTAGGAACCTTGTTCGGATACCCAAATGGTTGCCGATGTAGACGTGATCGCTCCGGATGGACCTGACCAACTCAGCGTTCCCGTAAAACCACTCGCTTCGAGCTGTACTGAGTCATTGGCACAAAGGCGAGGAGAGTTATTTGTGAAGAATGACGGAACCATGAGATTTCCGTTTTCATAATGCTTTACGGATAGCGATTGTCCGAAAGAAGCGTACGCCAGAAAGAAAGTCGCAAATAAAATCAACTTTTTCAGCGCACTCAATGCTAAGGTTTTGTTTTGGTCCATGGTTTTTGATTTAACTGATGGTTTTCGTCTTGTATTGGTCAACAAGGTCTTTATTTTGCTCATTCTAACTCAGAAGAATCTGTTTTGGATCAATACTGGTCTTCATGTAACAATCTGATTTTCAGCTATCTTTAAAGATAATAAAACTACACTCTTCAAAAAAAAACATGGTAGTACATAAAAACAGCTCTTAAGTGTATCTAGACGCTGAACACCTCAATAATAGAAGGCAATGAGAAGCTTTTACACTGTCCAAAACAGTTACTGTAAACTTATCCTATGGGACATGAATTTATCTAAACGACATCTGAAGCGTATGATTACACCCATAATTTATTGAACAAACACAGCCTTCAGATGTAGAACGTATTGAACAGCATGTGAAATCACTAGAGCAGAACACGTCGAATGTCCTGCTTGACGAGGACGTGAATAAGCTCGATTTTATCAGAACTACGCCGTTTCCTGCGGATCAGTGGGAGAATTATTTCGATGTGACGGGGCGCGGCTATGTAGGTCTCAAAAAGCGGGTACGTATCGCTGTGGCATTGACTCTAATCAAAGACGGGTTTTTGAATACGTACTCGGTGGAGGCGCTGAGCAAGGAAATTGGGTATAAATCACGAACGAGTTTTACAGCTGTTTTGAGGAAATCACCGGAAGTAAATTTCCAGAATTCCGTGAGACGTTGCGCAAGTCGCAAAACGAGCAAGAAACCAGCGCTTAGCGGTCGCTTCTTACCGGCAACCCATCCCTTTCTTAAGATCTAGGACATTTATTCTTCTAGGTGAAACACCACTACCTCCTGTTTGCCCACCATTTCTGTGCGGTGTTCCGGCCACAGGCTGCCCTTGATGTCTAACGAAAATGCCTTTTTAGAAACCACGGCCTCGCCGATAGCACAAGACTGCTCGATCAAACGGCATTCTTCAAAAACATCCCCCCAGTAATCAAAGCCTACCACACGGTCGTTCGGGGCGCCAGCCTCCACGGTTCCAAGGTGAATACCTATGCGCAATCCCAGCTCGATACGATCCCCGTCCAGCATGAGGTTCAGTCCTCTTGTACTTTTGTACATGTCAAAGGCCGCCTCTAACGCTTCTCGAGGAGACACCTCTGCATCCGACGTTCCGCCAATCGCAATAAAGCTACTGCCGTCGGTGCGCACAAACTGCAGGTTTTGACGCGTACATGCCACTTTAAATCTGCTGAAATAGCCTTCTAATACTTGGAGCAGTTCATCTGGATTCATGGTTCCGATCAGCGCTGAGAATCCTTGCAAATCTGCGCGCAGAACTATGGCATCTTCGTAGGTCGGTGCGGCCGTTTTTTCACCCAGTTTCCACGCATTGTACTGGTGGTCAGGCAGCAAGCGGCGCAACAAGATCTCTTCACGGTCTTTTAGGCTCCGCACATCTTCATTCAAATGCTTGCGTTCTCTACGCAGTCTTCGGATTCTCCACAGCCCGTAAAAAGTAAGTAGAAGCAATACGCCAAAAAGGGAAATATTTTGACTTTCACGTATGAGAAGGAGGCGCAGGTCCGATACTTGTTTAAGACGGTCGTTGAGCATCGAATAACTGATGCGCGAGACGAGGTTTTGGAGCTCCACGACGTTTCCACTTTCCAGGTAGGACGATTTTGGATTAAACTGCTTGCTGTCCGCATGTGCGCGATCCAGGGCTAGGATGCGTTCGTAGGCATATACCACCGAGTCCGGTCGGCACATGTCGTACCAGCGTTTGAGCAGGTAGATCGCATCGCGGTGATCGCGCCATTCGCCTTCCGTATAGCTGATCTGGCGCTGTAGAACCTGACGTACCCATTGCTCGTTTTCGGGAGTTTTCGGCAAGACCATACCGCCAAACCCGGGGCTTTCAAGATCCGTGGCGCGATGCCATTCAGTAAGCGAAAATTCCGCTTTTGACATATTGATCAAATGGTGAAATTCGCCCGATTCTTTGACGTAGGGGGCGTCCTTTATTCGGTTGTAAGCCGCAAGAAATCGGCTTGAATCCCGCAGTTCAAGATGCGTGGTCATGCTGTTGTAAATAGGCATCCACCACCCTCTATTCCCGACCAATTCATAATAGAACGCCGCACTGTCGTAAGCCGCTGCCGCCTTTTCATATTCGTAGGAGAGCGCATAAGTGTTCGCCATCTGGTTGTACACGGCACCTCGGAGATTTTCCTGGGCATCTTTCAAAGCGAGCTGTGCAAACTCAAGGCTGCGGCTGTAGTCTCCTAATCGGTAAAAAATGATCGATAATCGCTCTGAAACAGCCCCTTCGTAGGGACCCAAATCATACTTCTCATCGTAGTCTAAAGCAGCATTCAAATAGAAGGCAGCACTGTCGTATTCTTCATTAAAAACATAGGCATTCCCGATCATGTACTTGGAGAAAAAGCTCAAGTGAACGCTGTCCTTGGGGGCATAATCTGCGATGGCTTTAATCCTTTTGAAATAGGGCTTCAAATCGCGTTTTGAGATGACTTTATAGGCTTGTTTGTACGCCAAAGAAATCCAGATAGAGTCAAGTTCGCTCTGCAGAAACTGCTCGAGCATGGTATCCACCACCGCTTTATAGTACGGCTGATCTTTCCGGTAATAATTGTGGTATTGCGTGATGGTACCGATCGAATCTACCGCCTCTTTCGGATGGCTCTCTAACCAATTTTGATCAAAGGACTGCCCGTGCAAAACGCTCGAAAAACAGAGCAAAACGGCTACTAGTATCTGTTTGAAACGCATCATACCAGCTCGTGAATTTGTGCCGATTCATCGACGTTTTCAGACGATTTCAGCGGCCTTGTATGTATCCGCGCACTTGGGGCGATTTTTGCCAATTCCGGTCCTACATAAACGCGCTGTGGCTCCGCTTCCTTTAACGCACGAGCCGCGCTACTCACTGCCGAACCCCAGATGTCAAACCGCAGTTTCTCTTGTCCGATCAGTCCGCTAATCACGTCGCCATAATCCATCCCTATGCGCACCTTGACCAGACCCTTTTCGATGCCCCTGAGCTCGCGCTGGATGGAGTTAATACACTCCATAGTCCGCTGCAACTGCTGTTGTGGCGTTACGCGCGTGATCTTATACACTCCTAAAATGATGGGACCTGAGGTCTTGATTTTTTGGAGGCCGAATAAAGAAAACTGATGGTCCACGCACTCAAAAACTTGGCCCATAATCTCCATGCGATGTGCGCTAGAATTGAACGGTTGTACCGATCCAAACTTGAGGAAAATCACCAAACAACTTTGCCAGATACTGGGCTCTATTTCGCCTTCATGAATGACGCGATTCACTACCGATGCCGGCACGATTTGCTCCAACTCTCTATGCACCAAGTCCTCAAGCAAATCCAATTCTCGTCCACGGGCTCTTAGTCGAACAAATGCAACCCCGAGATACGCCAAAATAAGCACCGTAAGCACGAGTAAAAAAATCAGCACAAATTCTGCGCGGCGGTATTTCTCTGCGCGCTCAAGCTGACGCTCTACCTCAGCCGCTTGATCCGTGATCGGCTTGAACAGGTCGTCCAAAATATCTGCTTTCGTGCGTATGTCCCGGAGGCTTTGCTCGCTTTCCACCAGCCGGCGCTCATAGTCCGCGATTGTCGAGCTGTCTATAGCCGTGTTTTGCGCCCACAACGACGTTGCAAAAAACGTCAAGAAGAACAGGACTCGAAGGCGCATAGGAACGTGGGTTAATTTTGGGTTTTGTACCCGTTAAATATACAGGTTTTGTACATTTAAGGACCAATTATTTACAGCCGTCTATGAAGCTTTTAGCCCTTACAGATTTTTCTGCAACCTCCGCGCAGGCCTTGCAATACAGCATCGATCTTCTTCAAAACGTCCCTAATGGCACCCTACATGTATTGCATGTGGTGGAGCACCAAAAAGACGCAGAAAAAGCATTGGCTTCTCTGCAAGCGTTTGTGGGCAATGTCCGCAACCCGAAAAATGTAGAAATGCACACCGATGTTGCCTTAGGTGACCTCTACGATGAGGTAGGGCTCTACACGCAAAAGCAGTCGTTTGACTTTTTGCTGTTTGGCACACACGGAGCGAAGGGCATCCAGAAGATTTTTGGGTCACACGCGGTAAAATTGGTCCAGCATACCGCTTGTCCGTGCATCATTGTACAAGACGAGATTGCCATCGGAGAGGACGGGATCAAGGAGATCGCGCTGCCACTCACTTTGGAGGTTGAGGACAAGAAGATTCTTGCCTACACCGCAGCATTGGCCAAGCTTTTAGCTGCTCGTATCGAGATCATCTATCCGGAACATGACGATGAATTCCTCGCGGCAACCATCCGTAGAAATTTGAAGTTTACCACGGCGCATTTCGAAGCGCAGGGCATTCCTTTTGGCACAAACCCGGTAGATTCTGGACTCCATTTTGACGATCACGTGATTCGTGTGGCCGCCCTTAAAGAATGTGATTTGATCGCTGTCGTGAACCACCACGAAGACGGCATTCGCAATCTCTTCGGCTGGAGTTTTGATCAAAATATGATCGAAAATAATGCGCACATTCCAGTGCTGACCATCGACGCCAAACCCGCTGGGGATGTAGGTGATATTTTTAGCACCACGCGCTAGTCGCACAAAGTTTTCTCACAACAAAAAACCCCAAGCTGCAGCAATGCAACTTGGGGTTTTCTTATGCTTATTTCGTTGGTCTTAAACGAGCTCGATGTCTACGCTTACCAATTCTTTGAAGGTTCTCAAGCGATCGTTGATCTCTTCTTTGGTCAAATCTGCGATACGCTCTGTACCGAATTTTTCGACCGTAAAGCTCGCCATTGCAGAGCCCCAGATCACTGCACGCTTCATGTTCTCGAAGCTCAAGTCACCTGTTTTTGCCAAATAGCCAATGAATCCACCCGCGAACGTATCGCCGGCACCGGTCGGATCGAACACCTCTTCCAATGGAAGTGCTGGAGCGCTAAAAATGTTATCGCCGTGGAACAGTAAAGCTCCATGCTCTCCTTTTTTGATGATGAGGTATTTCGGACCCATCGTCTTGATCTTTTTCGCTGCTTTCACTAAGCTGTACTCACCACTCAGCTGACGCGCTTCCTCATCGTTGATGGTCAATACATCTACGTTTTTCAATGCTTCGATGAGATCGTCCCAACAATTGTCCATCCAAAAGTTCATCGTATCTAAAACGACCAATTTTGGACGCTTCGGTAACTGGTCCAATACCTGCTGCTGGATCGCTGGCAAAAGGTTACCAAGCATTAAGTATTCACAATCCTTGAACTCTTCAGGAACCACTGGATCAAAGTCCGCCAACACATTCAACTGCGTATCGATCGTATCGCGCTGATTCATATTCTGATGGTACTTCCCACTCCAAAAGAAGGTTTTCCCGTCCTGAATGATCTGCACACCACTCAAATCTGCGCCTTTGCTCTTAAGAAGGTCCAAATGTGCCTGCTCAAAATCTGCACCTACAACGCTCACCACGTTGCTCTTTTCTACGTGGTAACTCGCACTAAGCGCGATATATGTCGCTGCTCCACCGAGGATGCGATCGGTCTTTCCAAAAGGCGTTTCCAAAGCGTCATACGCCATGGTACCTACAGTCAAAAGGCTCATAGTTTCAGTATTTAATACCGCAAATGTACTCTTCTTTCCTCCCAGAACCAATTATTACAAAAACCACTTTATGGTCTTTATCTGGCACACACAATAGGCTCTTTTTGAACAATCTACACCCGCTTTCCGTTCCCTTTAAAACCCCACCGCTCTATGAAATCCATCTTTAGCCTCCTAGCCCTGTTCTCTTCAGTCCTGCTCTTTGGACAAAACACTGTCGTCGTCCCCGCTTCGGAAAGTATCGAGATCGCCTATCCCGAAACCCAAAACGTGTACTTCGATCTGCACAACACCAGCGCCCAAGAGCTTGAGGTGGCCATTGTACAAAAGGTCAGCGGCGAAAAATTAGGCGGGCTTGGTCTAACCGCGAAAGGAAAAACCAAAGTAGATCTCCCTGCCCTAGCCGGCCTGCGCATCACCAACCCTCATGAGAGTCCTGCCAAACTTCGCTTTAGCGTCGGTTCGCGCCAACCCGTCGCCGAAGCACCCACCGAGGAGCGCTACATCACCTTCACTTTGCGCAACGAAACCCTGAAATCTATTCCGCTGATCATTCCAGGGGTTATGAATCCAAACCTGAGCCCTGTTTCAAATTCAGGGGTCTCTTTGAAAATAGGTCAAGAGATCAAATTCCGCAACAAGGGGCGCACCTATCTCTTGCTTACGGTAGACGACAACATTCTCAAGGAGCAAGTGCTCAAAGTGGGTGAAATCCTGACGCAAAGGAAAGCAGAATTAGGGATATAATCATCTGATTGTTAGCAAGTTTAAGTTGTTCACAAAACTTGGTGGCCTGCTAAAAGTCGTCGGAGATTTGAAGCATGAAAACCAACCAATCCCTACCCCGTGGATGGACTTTTGTCCGCCAATTCATCCAAAACGAACGAGCCTTTTTCGGCTTTTTAGTGCGCTTTTTCAGCACCTACGGGCTGCTGGTCTTCACCTATTTCCTGTACCTGAAATACACTTCCTATACCCACAGCCTAGACTGGGTAACTTACAGCGTTAGCGAACTCTCATTCTACCTCGCCAAAGCCTTAGGCGTCGCAGATTGCACCTTCTCTTGTTTTATAGAAGGGTGTTACGTCGGCCGTGAGGGTAAACTCATTCATGTCGTCGAGGGTTGCAACGGCTTCAAGCTAGCGATTGCCTATGCCGCATTTATCATTGGGTTTTCCGGGGTTACATGGCGTACCCTTGTTCAAGTCCTCGTGGGCCTCCTGATCATCCAAGGTTTCAACATCCTGCGCATCGGTGTGCTCGTCGCACTGCGCGATATGGGCGGCGACGTCTACTTCTATTTTATCAAATACCTCTTCGGCTCGATCATCTATGCCGCTATCATCACGCTGTGGTCGCTCCAACCCTATTTTAACCGCTATGTACACCGCCAGCCATGATCGCTTATAAGGACCTCTACCGCTATATTTTTACCTACATGGCATTCTCTATGCCAGCAGCTCTCGTACTGCATTTTAACGAAGCTGAAATATCAGATATCCCAATTCTCTATGCCTGTTTTGCCTGTTTAAAGATTTGGATCACCTTCCGATTGCTGAAAAAAGTCCAATTCTCCAATGAAATGATCATCGCCGTGCTCTTTTTCGCTCTTTCCCTTAGGCTTTTATTTTCAGGGCCTTGGATGCCTTTTGTTTTGGGTGCTGTGCTTTTTGTTTCCTACAAGCGAAAAATTTCCTCTGGAGTATTGTAGGGATTTGCGCTTTGTCGTATTATTGCAGCCCGATTTGAAAGAAACGGGACATACATTCCTCCTTAGCTCAGTTGGTTAGAGCATCTGACTGTTAATCAGAGGGTCGCTGGTTCGAGCCCAGCAGGAGGAGCTCTCAAAATCAAGCACTTACGTCACCCGATGTAGGTGCTTTTTTCAATTCTAGCACACAATCTAGCACACAAATCACGTCCAAAACGCCTGTAAATCAGCCTCAATAGTGGGTAAGTTGGAAATGGTAGAGTTTCGCTAAATTTTTGGTTAGGCGTCATTGTTTGCGGTTGATACGCCTTGGCGGAAGGCACTGCCCCCTCAATCCTCTGTTTGATTTACATCTCTGGACGTAGACTGACGAACTACATATCGGATGGTCAATTGGTCGTGTGCGAATTCTTCAATAGGGTGGTTCGTGTGTCCCGAAGCGCAAACGGCAGTTCAACTGATTCCAGATTGAACTGCCGTTTGCGCTTCATCCCAGTCCGGGAACACCAATTCCCAAAATAACCTATGACACTCCCTATCGTCTACTCAAATGCATCATCGCCTGAGGAAGCCGCTACAACAGTATCGTTCACCAACGTTACAATGAATACTTCAATATCTATATCAGCTCTAAATGACTTTTTCATTTTCGTATAATACACCAACACATCTAACGAATCCACACAACCCTTACATTCATTAGAGAGTATTTCCATTAACTCTCTTCTCGATTTTCCAATTAATAATCTCGAATCTTCTAAATCGGCAACCATTTGGAAACGATTATCGGGATTCTCGATCCATCCAGATGAATCAAAAGGTCGATTAAAATGACATGCTGACAGCATCATTACGAGTATAACAAATAACAACCTTAACTTTGATTTCATGGCATATATGGTATATAATCTCCATTAAATTGTTTCGGTTGATATCCAGGGTATAGTTTATACCCTCTTTTCACTGCCCTCACCTCATTGCTGTCGTCCAATTGGCCGTTCATAAATAACGAATACACATGGCCACCAATTATAAGCGTATTGAGACTAACATTTCCTGTTTTTGAATTGGCACTGCCAAAAGCAAGATTTCCAAATTCATTAATATTATAAGCGTAGTTTTGATAAATAAATAAATATCTCGTTGCGGGCTCTGTTACACTATTTTGATCGTTAAACCATGCTTGAGTATTGTTAGAGTATTGGTCTTGATTGTTAATGAAATGCATTTTGGCATCCCCTTGTTCTCCCCACGCCGCATCTCGTGGATTTCCTGCCGCTAATTGATTAATTAAATCGTTATATTCTTCATCACTAATAATGCGCAATTTATTTACTCCTTCAGCGCCGGGGATAAAGAAATTATCCATGCCATTAAGAGAGTTTGATGAATGTAATTGAACACCATTCGGGAGGTCGCTTTCGTTTAAAACTGTTCGTATTGACTGCCCAATTTGAAGCGACCTAGGATTTAAGGCTGGATTCATTTGAGAAAGGCTTCCATGATCCATATTCCATTTTGCTTCTAGATCCCAAAAAGTATCCCCTTCTTGAATTTGATATTCTCCATTGGGACAGTCAGGGCACCTCCCATCTGGATCGATGAGTGCAATGGGATTATTCCCCGTAAACTGATAGGCCTCCAGGGTCTGGTGTGCCAGTGGATCCACACTCATCCATACGCTTAACTTGGGATGGTGGTACCTAGCTCCGTAGTAGTGCATCCCCGTCTCTGAATCCAATTCCTTAGAATTGAACCGATACGGCGAACTCCAGCTGTTGGTGCTGCTGCTACTCCAATGGTGGAGGCTCTCCCCCCAGGCATTGTATAAGAACAGCTCATAGGCCTCTCCCGACTTATCGGTCACCATATCCACATTGCTCACATAATCCGGATGGTACCAATACATGATCCGCGTGCCTATATACAACGGGAGCTCCGACTCTATCCCTTCCCCTGAATTCACCCCAGCGCTCAAGTCCGGGTAAAAACGCTCAATCGGTGCCAAAGCCTCACTTAGATCCTCAACCCCGATCTCACCGCTTAGGCCCAACAGCACCCTTTCAAGGTCCTGCTCATAGCCCAAGCTCTGGAAAGGAACCTGGTCCGTCTCTAACCCTTGGGGGGTTTCTCCCACCGTCGCCTTAATGCAGGCAATCATCGCCATGGGAAACAATCATCGAATCCTTAATTGATATAATTAAATACACATC
>Ga0209136_1001355_pt1 | contig 16281 bp, 16 predicted proteins | sample SaaInl0LU_22_DNA_FD_184640 | JGI IMG/M metagenome (GOLD analysis project Ga0209136, IMG submission 184640) | Marine microbial communities from expanding oxygen minimum zones in the Saanich Inlet - ESP_90LU_22_DNA (SPAdes) (version 2) | ecosystem: Environmental > Aquatic > Marine > Intertidal... | reverse complement strand
CCCTGCTGAGTTAGTTAACAAAATCAAACAAGCGGCGACGTTTAATGAAGGCTTTAAAACCACTGAATATATGGCTTCTGCCATCATGGATTTAAAGTATCACACGACTGACCCAGCGTTAATTGATCTCGACACTTTTGAACGTGAAGAGCTCACTAAATTGGGTATGCCGGAAGAAATCGTCATGCGCCATAGAACCACTCATTTTGGTCATATATTCTCTGGTGAAGGCTATGCAGCAGCCTATTATGGTTACATGTGGGCCGAAGTATTAACCTCTGATGCGGCAGAAGCCTTTGCCCAAGCGCCAGGTGGCTTTTACGATAAAGATGTCGCTGACCGTTTAGTTAAATATCTATTTGCTGTGCGTAATGCGATGGATCCAGCGGATGCATACCGTGCGTTCCGTGGACGTGATGCCAACGTGGAAGCCTTGATGCGTGATCGTGGATTCCCAGTGCCTAAAGCGGATAAAAAATCAGATAAATAGACTGAGCAATAACCTCGCTTTCAACCAGACAAAGGCTGCCTAATTAATAGGTGGCCTTTTTTATGTTATTATTTTAAAAAATAAAAAGAAGCGACTTATGAAAACTCACGCCAACACGCCCCTATCTGACTTTATCGAATACCCCGTTGACGAAATGATTGCGCGATCCGCAGAATTTTATGCATCAATGCAACGACGCCATAGTATCCGTCAGTTTAGCGACCGCGATGTCCCACAATCTATTATCGAAAACTGTATTAGAGCGGCAGGCACCGCACCGAGTGGCGCTAATCATCAACCTTGGCATTTTGTTGCGATGCAGGATAATGACATTAAACGCCAAGTTAGAGATGCTGCTGAAGCCCACGAACAGGCCTTTTATGCCGGACGCGCTGGCGACGAATGGATCAATGCATTAAAGCCTTTAGGTACCGATGCACAAAAACCGTATTTAGCGCATGCACCTTGGCTCATTGCTATTTTTAGTCAAAAGAAAGGCGGCGTGCAGGCAGGTGAAAAACACACAAATTATTATGTTCATGAATCAGTCGGGATTGCGACGGGAATGCTGATCACAGCCCTACATCAATCCGGTTTAGTGACGTTAACTCACACCCCAAAACCCATGTCATTTTTAACTAAAATATGTGGACGCCCAGAAGATGAGCGACCTTACATGTTGATTATTGCTGGCTATCCAGCGGCGAATGCCACCGTACCAGAACATGCTCGAAATAAAAAATCACTAGCGCAGATCAGTACGTTTATTTAACGTGCCTGCCATTTAACAATGATATCAATCACCCAGTTCTGCACCCATATTGGTGTCAGGCGATTGAGCCATAATGTACATTTTGCTTTGCTGCCTGGCACGATCATAAACTGGCGCTTATCAAGGCCACGAGTAATACCTTTTAGTGCTTGAGGCAGGGTTAAGCGCCCCGCAAAATCTTTTAATATCCGAGTTGCCGGATGCATCGTTTTGATTTCTTGGATGACCATGGGTGTATCAATCTCAGGTGGGCAAATCACACTGATTGTGATCCCTTTGGGCGCGTATTCAGCCCGAATACATTGCGCCATACCTAAGACCGCAAACTTGCTACTACCATAAGCACTATAACCATAAATTCCGACCGTGCCCGCCATGGAAGCGATAAACGCAAAATGGTCGTCAGAGTGCATCAGGGGTAAACAAGCTGCAGCTAAATGTCGCGAACCCAGCACATTGATTTGATATGAGGCAGTAAAATCATCCGCACTTAAACTAGCAAATTCGCCAGCACGCAGAATGCCAGCACAATTGACCACCAAATTAGGCCGACCTAGTTCAGTTACCATGCTTTTAACAGCGTGTTGTACCTGTTTATTATTGGCGATATTGACTTGAAAATAGCTCACATGTAAACCAGTCATGAGCTGATAAGTCGCTTTGTCACAATGTGTATTTAACGCATCAGGGGCGACAATATCAAAGACCACAATATGAAAATTATCACGCAAATAATGTTTTACTAAACCTAAGCCAATACCACTTAATCCACCTGTAATTAAGGCTACTTTTTGTTCTTTGCATGCAGCGGTTACTTGGCTCATATTATTCCTTCGCAGTTGCGTCAATATTGCTAACAGTTATTTGATTATTGTGGGTATAAATCCCATATTTGCGTTAATGTGCGCGCTAAGGCGCCTTGATTGTCGAGGATCACCGCTTGACCGGACTGCCCACTCGCTTTGGCTAATAAAGGGTCAGACAACCATGTATGGCAAAGCTGTTGCGCATTTGTCGCATCGGTAACAATACGCAAGCCACCGGCAGTAATCAAAGTCTGACAGATAACGGGATTGTTATAAATATGAGGTCCCATCATTACCGGTACACCCATACTCGCTGGCTCTAAGGCATTATGCCCCCCTTTATCAGCAATACTGCCACCGACAAAGGCAATATCCGCACACGTATACAGTGGCGTCAATACCCCCATCGCATCGACCAGCAAGACTTGAGTCTGAGCACTGAGCTTATCTCGATCAGCCCAGTTAATATAATTAAGTCCGCTGCTCAGTATTTCGGCTTTAACTTGTGCAAATCGTTGTGGGTGACGTGGCACAATAATCAATAGTGCTTGAGTAAAATCAGTTTGCAATTTTTTATACACGTCCAGCCAAAAGCTTTCTTCACCTTGATGAGTCGACCCTGCTAGTAACACCTGCTTACCTAACAGCTTGAGCGTGTTGGACAACTCAATAATGGTGTCTGGTACTACTGCATCACTGACTTGATCAAATTTCACATTGTGGGTTAACACGAGTTTTTCAGGGGCTAATCCTAAACTCAAATACGCATCTGCATCACGTTGACCTTGTGCACAGACTGTAGTGACTTGGTGTAGCATAGGCATAAACACAGCGCTAATTTTGCGATAAGTGCGCGCAGATTTAGCTGTCATACGAGCATTGATGACACAGACAGGAATGTGTTTTTGTGCGCTCTTCGCCAATAGATTCGGCCATAACTCCACTTCTGTAATACAGACTAATTTTGGTTGGATATGCGTGAGTAACCGAGACATTAACCAAGGTAAATCGTAGGGCAAATAATGATGAGCTAGATTTGCAGATAAGGAATCAGGTAAGTAACCAGTTAAGGAGCTAGGTAAATCAGCACCGAAAATATCCTGCACGCGTTGTGCGCCCGTTGCCGTGGTAGTGGTGATCACTATAGGTAAATCAGGTTGCGTGTTGAGTAATCCTTTAATGACACATGACGCAGCAACGACTTCCCCAACCGAGACACAATGAAATAAAATGCCACCGCGCTGTCTAGAGGTAAGCTGACCTAATGCACCGTACCGTTGAGCGCGCTTACCTTCAAATTTTGCCGAACGAACTAAACCTAAACAGCACCATCGGAGTATCGCAACTAACCAAATCAGCGTCACCAGCACTGTATACGCAAACCGACTGAGTGATTGCGTTACACTAGGTCGGTACATAGGTAATGACACAGCAGACTTCATCCATAATAATTATTCATCAGTGGGGCTATCATACCGTAACCTGCGCGTGTGCAACATCCCTAAACATAACATCAATCCACACCAGCTAATTACCCAGACTTTAATGCCGTCATAATCGATACTAAACAGCCCGGCGTAAGCACTACCTAATAGCAATAAAGCACAACCAACAATAGTATTGCCTGCGGCAACATAACGTTGTCGCTTAGCGTGACTAACCATATCGATTAAATAGGTTTTGCGTGCAGTACGGATCCCTGAGTAACATAAATTCATAAGCAAAAATCCTATACCTGCCGCATACAGTTGCGCTAGCCCCCAAGGCGTTAATAACCACCCAAGACTCAACATACAACCGGCGGCTGCAATAGCTAAAGTAGTCCGTGCCGAATAATCCGAAAACCAGCCCCAAATATAGGAAGACACAAAACTGGCGATTGCTGAGGCTAGCATCACTAATGCTAAACTCGATATGCCTACATAGCGCTCAGCAATCAATAACACCATTAATGGCAGCACGATTGCGCCATGCATTAATAACACACGACTAATTATCAATTCTCGCAAATCACTTTCATGTGTCACATATTGCCACAAACTCATAGAACTCGAAGAGGGTGTAGAGGGAACCGCCCCAACCGCTCCCACAGGAGACATGTTCGACTCAGGCGTGTTAGGCTCCGCGACAATCGGCTCAGCGACAATGGGCTCAGGCATAGACAAAGACAAACTCACCCACAAGCCAACCCCGTAGCACAAACAGCCAGCAATCACTAACACTCCAAGGACAGTTTGCTCAGGTGCCTCACTGTCAATGACAGCCGAATCAGCGCTATACTGCCACAACAAGAGCGCAACCAAAATAGTCACCAGCCCTGCGGTAGAACCACCGGCTCCAATCAATTTACCTCGTCGCCCTTTTGCCACATTATGTGCTTGAATATCTTTAATGGTAAACGAACATAACGCCCGTCCCAAACTTAATACGACCACTGCCAATAACACCCAATAAGCAGCGAATGAAGCCGCCACTAACCACCACATCACGACAACGATTGCGAACAACGCAGCTCCTTGCATGAACATACCGGTACGCCAAATGCTGGCTGTTGAAAACTTCGCAGCTAGGATTTTTTGGACGCTCCATTGAGGTAATAATGCGCCGGATTCTTTAATGGGAACAATTAACGCAAGTATCCATAACGGTGCATTCAAGCTTAACAAGATCCACGGCAACACAATCTTAGCCGACACGATTTCATCGGCAAGTTGGGTCAAGGTTGAAATACTCAGTAAGCGGGTAAATTGACTCGGCATAAATAAAACTAGGTCACAGCATGTTGTATTTGAAACGCATCATCTAAATATGTCTGCGCATGTATAATGTCAGATAATACCTCGACACTGCGTACAATATCTTGATAACTCACATATAAAGGCGCAAAGCCTAAACGCAGAACATCCGGCGCTCGAAAATCTGCCACCACCCCTTTATCAATCATTGCTTGGCATATTGCATAGGCTTGCGGGTGAGTAAATGCTAACTGACTTCCGCGTACACTGCTATCTTTAGGGGAAATACACGGCAAATCGGTTAATAATCCTTGTGCTTCAATACATAACAAACAAAAACGCGTCAACTGCGCAGATTTATAACGTACATCTTCCATCGTAACAGCACTAAACACATCTAATGCAGCATCCAAAATCGACATAGAAATGACCGCAGGAGTACCACACAAAAATGCCAACATACCTTTGCCTGCGACATACTCTTGGGTAAAGGCAAATGGCTGAGCATGGCCCATCCAGCCACTAAGCGGTTGCTTTAGCTGCGTATGATGACGAGCTGCCGCATAGACAAACGCCGGTGCCCCAGGCCCACCATTGAGGTATTTGTAACCGCAGCCAACGGCAAAATCGACATTCCACAAGGTACAGTCTATTGGGATCACGCCGGTTGTGTGCGCTAGATCCCAAATGACAACAATACCCAATGCATGCGCTTGCTCTGTAATGTAAGCCATATCCAGCATATAACCGGTTTTGTAATTGACATGCGTGAGCATTAACACAGCCACATCCAAACCTAAGGACTCGACAATCGCATCTTCGGCCACATAATCTAAGGTTAAGTCCTGTGCATGATGCGCCACCAAACCTTGAGCAATATAGCCATCGGTTGGAAAATTACCTGTTTGCGTCACTATGCGAGTGCGTCGTGCAAGTTTAAGATGCTCAGATTGTGCAACATAGCGGCTCTCTTGGATCGCCAACGCCGCGTGCAATAATTTATATAAATTGACCGAAATCGAATCACACGCAATCACTTCATCAGGGTGAGCCCCAATTAACGGTGCAATTTTAGCCCCGACTTGTTGGGGTAAACCAATCCAATTATGTTGATTCCAACTTTTAATTAAATCGAGTTGCCATTGTTGCTCGACCACTTCATGAGCGCGTTGCTTAGCAGCATGCGTTACCGGACCCAAGGAATTTCCATCCAAATAAATCATATTTTCAGGCAATACAAACTGGCCTTTTACTTCTCGTAATGGATCATGAGCATCTAATTGCTCGGCTTGTTGGTACAAGGATGCAATCATTGTAATACTCCTAATAAAGTTTGAAAGGCAGATGATTGAGGGTGGATCCAATCAAAATGACCAGCACCGGGTTCAATAATGGTACGAACATCGGGGTGTCGCGCCTGAGAAATCGGTACTATGGTATCCGCATCGCCTTGTAATAATGTGATCTGAGCCAGAGCTTTATCGCTGAGTGCTAGGTTTAGTGGATTCGCCACATAGTAGTCACTGACTTTTTCATCTGGCATGCCAGCCATAAAATCAGAGGTGACCGCTTGGCAACTGTTTTGCCCTAACGCGTATTGCTTAATATCAACAATAGCTGCTGAGCCGACGATATTGAACCTAAGTTCTGAGCGCCCCAACAACGACAAGTGTCGTTGTATATCTGCCGCAGCCAACAATGCTAAATGGCCACCGGCTGAGTGCCCGATTAGATTCACTGTGGTGGTATTTTCCGGTAATGCTTCGATGATGGAGGTGATCCCTAACATAACATCAGCAAACGTCACCGGCCATCCGCCACCGGTTTCGCCACTACGACGATACTCAATAGAATATACTGTGTGCCCCGCTTGTGCCAAACCATTTGCTTGCGCAATGCTATGACTAATATCAAAGGCACTTAACCAACAACCGCCGTGGATCATGATTACAGGTGCACGCTGAGCGTCCTCTAACGCTGTATTATCATTCACCTGGGCTGGCCAATATAAAAAATATTGTTCCGGATCCATGCCATATTTCACCGTTTTTGTAGCCGGTATTTGGGGCAGTTTGGCGACAGCCGAATAAGGCACATTAACCAATTTTATATTAGGGTCAGATCCACTTTTATCTGCTGGCTCAACAACCACAGCAATAGCGCTAGCTGCGAATAAAGATATTGCAAGTATCATTAATGAATACAGTAAATAGGTAGTTGTTGATTTCATCGTTGTCTCATAACTCGCGCATAGTTGTAAGGACAAAATACTAACATACACTGAATAATATCATAAGTAATACACCATCCCCCTAAACTTTATCCACTCTCGTGCGTACCTAGTTTAACCATTCATGCACCAGAGGCAATGATGCGCACTTATTATTTATTTTTTATAGGTCTTTTAATGTCAGTATTAACACTTCTTAGTCCACTCGCAGCAGGTCAAACTAACCCATGGGTATCAGTCAATGACTCAGTTATGGGTGGCGTCTCTACTAGCAGCATGGCATATACCGAACAAGGACTGCGCTTCTCAGGTAATGTATCTTTAGCCAACAACGGTGGGTTTGCCTCAGTAAGACGTGTCATTTCCTTAAATTTACCTGACGACCACCATTTAATCTTGACGGTTGTTGGTGATGGTAACACCTATCAATTACGTTTTCGTACCGAGCGAGGATTTGATGGGGTCGCTTATAGTGCAAGCTTTGACACACAAGCCAATACTACGACTCAGCATGTGTTTAACTTAACAGATTTTAAGCCGGTATGGCGTGGACGTAGCGTCCCAAACCGCCCTAAATTAACTTGGCAAGATGTGATTCAAATGGGATTTATGCTCACAGACAAACAAACCGGTGAATTTGTATTAGATATTGTCGATATTGATTTTAAACCGACGATTTAAATTATTCACAAGGACAAAAAAGGCCGTTCACTTCACGAGAACGACCTTCTATCTTATTGCCACACAAATTAGTTGTATTAGTACATTATAAACGTATCAGGGAATGCAACGATTAAGCCCAACACAAATATTTGTAATAAAATAAACGGTACGACCCCTTTATAAATCGTCGTGGTCTTCATGGACTTGGGCGCAACGCCTTTGAGATAAAATAGACTAAACCCAAATGGCGGAGATAAAAACGACGTCTGTAAATTCATCGTAATCAAAATCGCAAACCAAATCATATTAATGTCTAATGCCATTGCGACGGGTGCGATAATCGGCACGACCAAGAATGCAATTTCAATAAAATCAATAAAGAAGCCCAAAATCAATATGGCAATCATCACCAAGATAATAAAGGTCCACTTTTCACCAGGCAGACTCAAGAAGAACTCTTCTACCAGATATTCACCACCGGAGTAGCTAAATACCATAGAAAAGGCGGTTGCTCCGATCAAGACAGCAAATATCATCGAAGAGACTTTTACGGAGTCTTTGGATACGGCAAAAATCGTTTTAAATGATACGCCGCCATAAAACTGCGCTAATACTAACGCCCCAACCGCGCCAATCGCGGAAGATTCAGTCGGTGTCGCAATACCCGTAAATATTGATCCTAATACCACTACAATTAATAATAACGGTGGGACAATATCTTTGGCAGCTTGCTTCAATATCGTCATTTTGTCTTCTTCGACAGGGATCGGAGGACAAAAATCAGGTTTAACGTAACTCAACGCTAAAATATATAGCACGTATGCGCCAATTAACATCATTCCAGGTATCACCGCAGCTTTAAACAAATCACCCACTGGCAATCCCATGACATCACCAAGGATAATCAAGATAATCGACGGAGGAATGATTTGACCCAGAGTACCTGAAGCACATATAACCCCAGCTGCAGTAGGTTGATGGTAGTTATTTTTGAGCATCACGGGTAATGAGATAACGCCCATTGCTACTACGGATGCACCAACTACGCCAGTAGACGCGGCCAATAACGCACCAACAACGATGGTTGAAATCGCCACACCACCAGACATGCTGCCAAACAATTTGGCCGAGGATTCTAGCAAACGCTCAGCTAAGCCGGTTTTTTGCAGTACGATCCCCATAAAGATAAACATCGGAATAGACATCAAGGTCGTGTTTTCCATGATGCTCATAATGCGATATGGCATGAACTCAAATAAATCAATACCTAAGAAAAACACACCCACCAAAACAGACACACCCGCAAAGGTAAATGCCACGTAATAGCCCATAAATAATAATATTAGGGCGACGAAAAATAAGACTAAACCTTCCATGCTTACACGCCCTCATTATGGATGTGATCTTCATGTACATTCGGACGTTTTAGCTTTAATAAGTTTTCTAAAATCGTATAAAAAATACATAAAATTAAAAATAAATTCGATAACGGGATCACCGAACGGATAATCCATCGAGACGGTAAACCACCTGGATCGGGACTGCCTTCATTCATTTGATAGGCATCTAGGGTATAGCTATAGCCGTAATACATCACGATGACAGCTATAGGTAGTGCAAATACTAGTGCAGCTAAAATATCCATCTTGGCTTGGGTATGTGGTAGCCATTTTTCATAAAAGATATCGACACGCACGTGTCCGTCTTCTTTTAAGGTATAACCGATACCAAACATGAACATCGCTGCAAACAAATGCCACTCGAGCTCTTGCATACCAATACTGACGTCATTGAAAAAATACCGCATCAATACATCATAAAAGACATTGGCAACCATTAAGAGCATGAGTAATACGCACATATACCCCATCGCATCGATGAATTTGCGTAATGCATTATGTAAAAAAATCATGAATTTCTTCTTTTTGATTGGAAAAAAATAGAGGCGCCGGAAACAAATCCGGCACCTCGTCTTACTGTGAATTTAGCTGACTATTGAGCAACTATTTTGCGTCAAAGTTATCTAAATATGCGCGGTCAGAGAAGTTCGTCCACTCTCGCGCTTTCTCTTGGTAGCTCGCAATCGAGTCTAAGATTTTCTTAGATTGTGGATCTGCAGCCGCAAATTCAACTAACAATTTATCATTTTCTGCTTTAATCGCATTCATGATCTCTTTTGAGAATGAACGAATTTTCACATTCGGATACTCTGCTTGAAGTGTCGCTAAGTTCACCGCACTTTCATGTGTAGACTGGGTATACATATCATACGCAGCAGTTTTCATTGCTACCGTTAAAATATGTTGTAAGTCTTCTGGTAATTTATCAAAGGCTTTTTGATTAACCATAAACTGCAACTCAGTTGCCGGCTCATGCCAACCTGTGTAGTAGTAAGGCGCAATTTTGTGGAAACCCATACGTAAATCTAATGAAGGACCTACCCACTCTAACGCATCAATCGTGTTGCGCTCTAGTGCAGTGTAAAGCTCAGCTGATGGAATGTTAGTCGGTTTAGCACCGAGTTTTGCCAATACTTCACCAGCAAATCCTGGAATACGCATTTTAAGACCTTTTAAGTCTTCTAATGAGTTGATTTCTTTACGGAACCAACCGCCCATTTGATTACCCGTGTTACCACCTGGAAATGACATAATGCCGTATTTATCATACGTTTCTTTCATCAATTCCATACCACCACCGTGGTAGAACCACGCATACTGCTCAGCAGTCGTCATACCAAAAGGTAATGTTGTGAAGAATAAAGTTTCGATGTCTTTACCTTTCCAGTAATACGACGCCGAGTGACCCATTTGATATTGACCCGTTTTCACGAAATCAAAAATACCTAATGCAGATTTATGTTTGTTTGACGAATCAATACGGATCTTAAAACGGCCGCCTGACATTTCATCAACCATTTTGGCCATGTTCTTAGTTGCATCACCAAAAATAGGGAAGTTTGGACCCCATGTTTCAGCAAGGCGCCAATTGACTTTTTCTTGAGCTTGCAAGAACGGACTAACTAATAAAGAGGTTAATAACAAGGTTTTAACCAACGTTTTAATTTTCATGTGTGCTTCCTTATTTAAAATGTAAGTATAATGTAAATTAATTTAACCCCAAGTACAATCCGTACTACTACCGACATTCCGGCTAAGCACAACTACCTACGACCATAGTCTAGAGCCCCTGTTTTATTGATGTTAATTACTTTTATTTGCCAGTAAAGATAGATATGCAGTCATTTATCTGAGAAAATTAACAACGAATTTACATACACCTTTGGTCTTACCTATGTCTTTTTCTATTCGAATGCAGTTGTTTGCCGTACTCCAGGTGGTGTTAACGGCGTTATTAACGTATTTTTTTGTGACCAATGAGTATCGTGATTTATCCCAACAAAATCTGGATGCACTCGAGTCTTTTTTAATTGAACAAAAACAACAAGAACTTAAAAACTACACGACAATAGCGACTTCTGCGATTGACCATATTTATGCTGTCGAAAACGAATATGATGCCAAAAGACAGGTTGCGAAGATCATTTCGAGATTAATTTATAATAACAACGACGGGTATTTTTTCGTTTATGATGACCAAGGGACAAATATTGTTCATCCCACGGAGCCGTATCGTGTTGGGCAAAATTATTGGGACCTAGTCAATGATAAAAATGAGCCGACTATTCAGATATTAATTGGTAACGCACGGAGTGGCGGGGATTTTTATCGTTATCCTTGGAATCAACCCACCACCAATACTGTCACCGAGAAACTGAGTTATTCTGCACTATTACCTCAATGGCAGTGGATGATCGGTACCGGCGTGTATTTAGATAACGTTAATTTGCAGCTTTCAACGATTCAATCAACGATTGATAAGCACATTGATAACACTCGCTTCATCATTTTATTTGTCGCGTTATCGTCGATATTTGGGATTTTTATCGTTGGCGCTATGTTGCACTTCACCCAGAAAAAAGAAAGTGATAAGAAGATCCACCAACTCGGGCAAAAAATCGTTAGCCTGAAGGAAGAAGAGCAGCGTCACATATCGCGTGAACTGCATGATGGTATTGTGCAAGTATTAGTATCAATTAAATATTCGTTAGAAGCGACGTGTAAACATCTCGGCAAACAGGATATTCCTAAACCTCAACCGTTATCTCAAGCGCAACACAACTTGAGTAATGCCATCACCGAGATCCGCCGCATCTCGCATCACTTGCATCCTCGGATTTTAGATGAGCTTGGTCTTGCTGCTGCTTTAGATGCATTGGGCTCTGAGTGTAGTGAGCGCACAGGGCTCAATATAACAATCAATAAACCCGCATTAAGTAAGTTGTTACCCGATCATATCAATATCACCTTGTATCGTGTCGTACAAGAATCATTAATGAACATAGAAAAACACGCTCATGCTAGCGACACCATCATCACCTTGACCATTGTTGATAATTGGCTTAATTTGAGCATTGTGGATAACGGTATTGGGATGCACAAAGCACAGTTAGAAAACCCTTCCGAAAATGGTATAGGCACGCGTAATCTAGCTGAACGTGTCGAATATCATAGTGGTAAATTTGAGATGAAATCCTCAAATAAAGGCACGACTATCTTGGTTAAAATACCCCGTTCGGCATTTGCTAACCACTACAATCCATCTCACCCTGAACAAACCACTGCGGAGCCAATATGAATCCAGCGCTAATCAAAGTCATGCTCGTCGATGATCATCCTATGGTGCAAGATGGGTTAAGTGCGTGTTTATCGTTTTATGATGATATTGCTATTGTCGGCAACTGCGGCGATGGCAGTGCGGTACTAGAAACCGCCAAACAATGTCAGCCGAATGTCATTTTAATGGATATCAGCATGCCCAAACTCAATGGCCTTGAGGCAACTGAAATTATCACTGAATCAATGGACAGTGCCAAAGTCTTGATATTCAGCATGCATGAGAGCGCTGAATTTGTCACCAACGCAGTCCAAGCTGGCGCATCTGGGTACATTCTCAAAGACACCAACTCAGAAGAAGTGTATCAAGCGATTAAAAGCATTGCCCAAGGCAAATCTTATTTTAGCAGTAGCATTGCCAAAATGTTAATTGATAACCCACCGACACAAGCTAACGCGCGGTTAACTGCGCGCGAACAAATGATTTTATCTTATATCGCCAAGGGACAATCGAGTAAAGATATCGCTCAAACCTTGACGATCAGCGTCCGTACCGTCGAAGCCCACAGACGTAACATCAAGAGTAAGCTAAACCTAGATAGCCTTGCTGAGTTAGTGCGTTATGCCGTAAATCAAGGCTTAATCGATAGCTAATGGTAATGTCTGATAGTTAGGCAATATACGTACTACTAATCACATTATCATCGTCAGCATAACAACTCGGTTCACGTGGGCATTCGGTACCACGAGAGCAAATCAAGCGCGGATCCGTTAACACGCCGCGTTCGACCCAATTGATATTCAATATACGCGCGACCGTTTGTAATTTCTTTTGCATTGCAACGGGCAACTGCGCTGAACCGCCACCTTTAACACATAAGTTTTTAATCTCATGGGCTATGGCTTGCGCATCGCCACCTTGGGCGTTAATCGCAGGATTAAGATCAATCCCTGAACACAGAACATGTTTATTTTTGGCTAAATCAACCACATTAGTGGATTCACAACAATAAATCCGCGGTTCATTACCGACATTCAGAATGGATAATTGAGCCGACGTGCCTTTGACCGGCGTATTGATCATCCGAAAGACCGCCCAGTGCTGACACGGATCCGCCACTTCTCGCATATTGCCCCAAGGTAACGGAATACCATTGCCTCGATATACAGCCTTGAGCTTGCCCGGTGCATAAGCATCAAAATAATGCCAATGTTTATACGGTGACACCGCTGTCATGCGGCGCATCGCGACTGACGCAGAGACACCAACCTGCTCATGGGTGGCTATCTCATAGCCATTGCGATCCAATAGCTGTCGAAATGGCACCTTAGGACACAACAACGCACCCGCAAAAAAACTCGCCTCAAAATCACGCCACGCTTGCAAAATATCTTGGGTATTGATTTGCGAAGATTGCAGTTTTTGGTTATTCCCGCCTTGCATCACTGAATATTGGTTTAACCCTGTCACCAACACACTTTTCAGTCCATCGTTGTTATGCAACACACTATGACCAATATGCACAGCAATATCGTATTTTAAGCGTTTTTCGTATTTTTCTAAGATTTTATTTAGATATAACGTATTATCGGCACCTAAATAGGACGTTACCACTGACGTCGTATGAACCCCATATTCAGCGGCAAAGCCTCGCGGTAAACGCGAAAACCACTTAATCGTTAAGCCTTGTTGACGCGCTAACATCATGAGTTCATCAGGGGCTAATGGCATGCGCTTTTGTCCAATTTCCTCTGCGGCTTTTTCTAAATCAGGGAAATGGTTTTGATGATGTTCTTGGTGTGCACGAATTAACAAATGGGCAAATTGGCGACCACTAATCCCTGTTTGAGAAAGCATTTCAGGGATCGCGATTTGTAAAATATCATTGCTAAATAAAAAGCTCGGTTCCAGTGGCATTCCAGAGATCCCACCATGATTACCTTTATCAATCACGATATCATCTTGCTCGGGCACGTCATCCAAAAACCAATTCGCGTCTTTTTGAAACACCTGCGCAATGACTTCTAACATATCCAAACTAGGCACACGTTTACCGCGTTCAATCATCGATAAATAGGATACTGACGGGGCATACTCTGCATTTAAGCGAATACATCGAGAAGACAAATCATCCAATGTCAGGTTATTACGTTTACGTAAATTCCGTACCTTAGTACCAAGTAAATGGGTTTTTCTACCTAAACTACCACTACCTTTTGCCAAGACTGATTTCATATGAATTCTCATTAATTTAGGGTGGAAACAGATAACTCTTATTACACATGTTTTTTGTAAAATTTACATTGTGTAATTTTTATTGTGAAATTATTCAGATTTATATTCTATTATTCTAATCAAGCGCGGTAAAGATATCTTTTAAACTTTATCTCACGCAACCTTTATTCAGTGACACATACGGTAAACTGATACACATGACATACAGATGCTAACCCCATCTAGGAGAAACATTATGAATATGCCAGCAATGAACTTACACCAAACACAATCAAATCAACATGCATTAATGGGTCAATTTTCTACTGTAGCCAACATCAGATGGCAGAGTGCTTTTCAAGTCATGGATAACTCAGAAGCTGTTATGAAAATGCTTGATGAACGCTTCCCTCTTGATTATGGTTCACATGCAGACGTGAAAGAGTACGTGGTCTATTTCCGTCATATCATGGCGTATTTTGCAGATGGCACCCATTGTGGTCTAGCACAACCAAAGCAGTTTGTTGCACTTTGCGGTCACATTGAATCTCCAGATTCAATCGTTCTAAGAGAAAATGATTTGCATGTTGAAATCAAATTTGACCGTAAAGGTAATCGCGGTTGCGAGCAGAATGCAGGGATCCAAGATGTACAAATCGAGTTTCCTACCTGTCGTGAGTTTACCGCACCGAATGGTGAAGAATATACTATCTAAGTTATCTTACTATAGATGCAGATAGTCATAGCAAATAAGACCCTGTGTACCCTAAATACACAAACCCTATTTGGGATATATAGGGTCAGATCCAAATTAAAACGTCATCAAAGTGTAAAATTTCATGTCATCACCTTCCGCATCGCCTGAATTAGATTGTGTGTTTGTAGCCATAAGCCAGGGTTGAACTAAGAGATCATGTGTCAGTAACTGAAATAGAGAATTATCGGGTAAATGATCATTAACCACGTCAAGATCTAACTTTGTCGGTTGAGATACGCTAAGCGCTATCTCGTGTTCATTTAGGAGTTGTTCATAGCTGGTAATTCGTGCTTTTAATTGCTCGTTAGTTGCTGATAACTCCTTTTTCGACCTCGACAACTTCAGCGTTACCAATCCCTGCAAATCTTGATTTAACTGAAAATCAAGTGCGACAGATGACACATTTGAAGAGGGAGTTGATTGGTCAGTTTTCTCTGACAAGGCTGACAAATTTGGGTCATTTACAACAATAACAGATTCATTCTGCACATCTACATCATTAGTCCTCGCTACAACTTGCAAGTTTGTCGTTTCAGTCTTGTTTGTCTCGCTAACAAGGACGAATTCAATGGTCATATACCAAGTGCTTATCGCTACGATAAATGCACATACAAAAAAGCCGCTAAAGATTGCTCCTTAGCGGCTTTTAAATGCAATATCTAAAACTTAATACATTAAGCTTTAGTAATTACGTCAACTAACATCCAGTTTTTGGATTTAGAAAGAGGACGACATTCTGTGATAGACACAAAATCGCCTTCATTACATACGTTAGCTTCATCGTGTGCGTGAAGTTTAGTAGTACGTTTGATGAATTTCCCATAAATAGGATGCTTCACTTTGCGTTCTACCGCAACAGTGATGGTTTTATCCATCTTGTTGCTTACTACACGACCCTGTACTGTACGAATAGTTTGTTCAGTCATTATTCACCAGC